>SKEY01001146.1_pt1 | contig 36391 bp, 33 predicted proteins | sample 4843871 | NCBI WGS metagenome assembly SKEY01 (sample SAMN11008797, study PRJNA524170) | human gut metagenome | biome: Human fecal sample; material: Feces; isolation source: fecal sample from pouch patient p36 | host: Homo sapiens | place: Israel: Tel-Aviv | collected 2016-12-04 | reverse complement strand
CAGTTAGGGAGTAACCTGGTGCAGGCAGTTAGGGGAGTAACCTGGTGCAGGTAGTCAGGGGAGTAACCTGGTGCAGGCAGTTAGGGCAGTAACCTGGTGCAGGCAGCCGGTACAGGAGCCAGCTGAAGCCAGCCGGACCAGGCACTTAATGCAGCAGATCCAGCAGCCGGAAGCGGACACGGACTTCCGGCTTTTCTGTGCCCTTTTCCTTCCGAGGCAGAAGGGCGCCGTAGTCATCCTGGTCCAGAAGGCAGGAAAGTGTCTGTTTGGAGGACTCGGGGACAACGGCGTGGAGGGAATCCGTATAACAGAGGGAAGGATAGAGGACACACCACCAGTTGTGTCCTTTTCCCTGTCCGATGGTTATGCGCACCGCGTCATAGGTGCCGCAGGGGAACACCATGTCCCCATAGGCCTTTGTGGGGAAATAGTCTTTTGTGACCTCCAGGGTGACCCCATAGGGCGCGCCCTGGTCAGCAAGCCAGTCCTCGGACATGGTTTCAATACTGGTTCTGTTGTTTTCCAGCCACTCTATCAGTCCGTCCTTGCCGGTGCTGTCCGGCACCTGGCTGTGGACATAGTCCAGTACAAGGCCTTTCAGGCCAATCTTCAGTTCCTGGTCATGGGCGCTGTCGCTTTCAGCCAGGATATGGAAACGCAGTATCTCCGGCGCAATGCGGGAGGCCAGGGCTTCCTCGCCCGCTGTGCGGGATGACATGGTGATAAGGAATGCGGTGATAAAGCAAAGAGCGGAAATGCACAGACTGATTTTATGTTTCATATATGGTTCATCCTCCCGGAATCAAAGATTTTCAATAATCTGCAAGCAGATGCCAAATTAATTTCTGTTTGTAATTATTGCCACATATGATATACTATAATCATGAAGCAAACGCATTTTTTTGCGTACATAAAGGAGACTGACATGAGTAAACTAACAGTGGCGGTTATATTTGGCGGCCAGTCATCAGAGCACATCGTGTCCTGCATGTCGGCGGTCAATGTCATAGAACACATAGACAGCACACGTTACAATATCGTACTGGTTGGTATTACAGAAGAAGGCCATTGGATAAAGACGGAATCATTGGAAGATGTGAAAAGCGGTGCGTGGAGGGACGGGAAGGTATGGGCAGTCCTCCCGCCTGATGCAACTAAGAAGTGTATTTTACTAATGGATGGAGACAATGTAGAAGAGGTGAAAGTGGATATCGTGTTCCCCATCCTTCACGGGCTTTACGGCGAGGACGGCACAATCCAGGGACTTCTGGAACTGGCCAGGATCCCCTATGTGGGCTGCGGTGTCCTGGCGTCTGCTGTTTCCATGGATAAACTGTATACCAAGATCATCGTATCAGACCTGGGAATCCGCCAGGCCGAATATGAATCGGTTTACAGGGAAGAGTTAGGGGATATGGAACAGGTGGCGTCCAGGATTGAGAAGCATTTCCCTTACCCCGTGTTCATCAAGCCGTCCAACGCAGGTTCCTCCAGGGGAATCAGCAAGGCTGGGAACAGGCAGGAACTGGAGGCAGGGCTTCTGGAAGCAGCCCGCCATGACCGGAAGATCCTGGTGGAAGAAACCATTGTGGGCCGGGAGGTTGAGTGTGCGGTATTCGGCGGTGGCAGCCACGGGATTGAAGCCTCGGGCGTGGGAGAAATCCTGGCAGCCGCGGAGTTTTATGATTTTGACGCCAAGTATTTTAATGAGGAGTCCAGGACGGTCACGGACCCCGTGCTTCCGGATGGGGCAACGGAAAAGGTACGCCGGGCGGCCATGGACATATTCAGGGCAGTGGACGGATACGGTCTGGCCCGGGTGGATTTTTTTGTAAAGGATAACGGAGAAGTAGTATTCAATGAGATTAATACCATGCCTGGTTTTACAGCCATCAGCATGTACCCCATGCTGTGGGAGGCCAGGGGAATCGGGAAGGACCAGCTGGTAGGGATGTTGCTGTCCCATGGTATGGAACGCTACGCATAATGGAAAGAGGATGAACGATGACAAAAGATGTGCTGATCACAATCAGCGGTATCCAGATGATGGACGAAGAAGACTCCGATGTTGAGATGATAGTAAGAGGAGATTATTATCAGAAGAACGGAAAGCACTATATCCTCTATGAGGAAGTGATGGAGGGCTTTGAGGGCAAGGTAAAGAATGTGATTAAGATATCACAGGTCGGGATGGATATCATCAAAAAGGGCATAGCCAACACCCATATGCAGTTCGAGAAAAACAAGAAGAACCTGTCCTGCTATACCACGCCCCTGGGCGACATGGTGGTGGGCATCCAGGCCAATAAGATCAAGATTAATGAACAGCCCGATAAACTGAAGGTGGATATCGATTATTCCCTGGATATTAATTATGAGCATTTGTCAGACTGCAGCATCCGGCTGGATGTACAGTCATGCCCCCAGTCATATGCATCCATGTAAGGACTGTGACGGACAGGAATCCAACAGGGACATATAAAAAAGAAGCGGTCATGCCGCTTCTTTTTAGTTACTTATTCTTCCTGAATCTTGCGAAGAATCCCTTCTTCTTAGGAGGAGTTGGGATAGCGCCCCCGCGCACGCTCTTAATCTGGGTGATGTAAATCCCGCTGATCACAACCTTGGCCTCTGTCTTGATGGGAAGGGATTCGAATACCCGTCCGTCAGCAATCAGAGTCATGACTTTAGGACCGATTTTGGCTTTTACAACCGGTACCTTGGCCCAGCGCATGTACTTGGGCGTCTGGTCTGTCACTGCCTTTGGAAGTCCGGCCTGTGTGAGCTTCATCTTCTTCTTGTCAATCACCAGGATGGATACGGTCTGAGCTGCCGCGTCCAGGAGCTGCTGCTGTTCCACCTGACGCTTCTGAAGCTTGTTCCCCAGAAAATAGAGAACTGCCAGAACCACCACTGCAATGATTAAGATCACAAGCAGTACGTGCATAATGGTATTTGCCATAAAGGTATACCTCCAAACGTAAATATATTATCATTTGCCCCTGTTACCCTGGCAAAACGAGGGTAAAAAAACTACAACCCCTCAGGAGACATTCTATAATAGTATATCATTTTCATAAACAAATTGCAAGCAAAAAATGCTTGACACCTTGACAAGGCTGTGTTATTATGGAGTGTGCACTATTGTGGTGAGGTGGGCTTTTTGCGCCCTTTGGCCTGTGCCTCTCGCCCAATCACAGAGAACGACAGTGATATTTGTGTTTTTACGGAATGGCGTATGGTGCGTCCATACCGTATGAACGGAATGAAAATATTGCGAACCAAATTAGAAAACAGGGGTGAAACGTCAATGGAGAAAAGCAGAATACGTCCGGTACCGGCCGGGAAAAGCGTAAGAATGAGCTACTCAAGACAGAAAGAAGTTCTTGAGATGCCAAACCTGATTGAGATTCAAAAAGACTCCTACCAGTGGTTCCTCGACGAAGGACTCAGGGAAGCGTTTGATGATATCTCTCCGATAGCAGACTTTGCAGGACATTTAAGTCTGGAATTCGTTGACTTTACATTGTGTAAGGATGATATTAAATATACCATCGAAGAGTGTAAAGAACGGGATGCAACTTACGCCGCACCACTTAAGGTAAAGGTAAGACTGTACAATAAAGATAAAGATGAAATGAACGAACACGAGATATTCATGGGCGACCTGCCCCTGATGACAGATACCGGTTCCTTTGTAATTAACGGTGCTGAGCGTGTTATTGTCAGCCAGCTGGTACGTTCCCCTGGTATCTACTACGGTATTGGCCATGATAAGGTAGGTAAGGAACTGTATACCTGTACCGTCATCCCTAACCGTGGCGCATGGCTGGAGTATGAGACAGATTCCAATGACGTATTTTATGTACGTGTAGACAGGACCCGTAAGGTGCCAGTGACTGTTTTAATCCGTGCCCTGGGATTTGGTACCAACGCAGAAATCCTGGAGCTCTTCGGTGAAGAGTCCAAATTATTAGCCAGCTTTGGCAAGGACACATCCGATAATTACCAGGATGGCCTTTTGGAATTATATAAGAAGATTCGTCCCGGTGAGCCTTTATCTGTTGACAGTGCAGAAAGTCTGCTGAACAGCATGTTTTTTGACCCCAGAAGATATGACCTGGCAAAAGTAGGCCGATATAAATTCAACAAAAAGCTTTCCTTCAAGTACCGTCTGAACGGCCAGATACTTGCAGAGGATGTTGTGGATACCACCACAGGCGAGATTCTTGCAGAGGCAGGAACCAAGCTGGATAAGGAATCCGCCATGAAGATCCAGAACGCGGCTGTTCCTTTTGTGTGGGTTGACGGACCCGACAGGAAGCAGAAGGTCCTCTCCAACATGATGGTTGAGCTTTCCGCACATGTTCCATTTGACCCGGAGGAAGTGGGCGTTACCGAGTTAGTATACTACCCGGCCCTGTCTTCTATCCTGGAAGAAGCTGGCACGGATCCGGAGGCGCTGAAGGAAGCCATCCGCAGGAATATCCACGACCTGATACCAAAGCACATCACAAAGGAAGATATCCTTGCTTCCATTAACTATAATATGCACCTGGAGGGCCAGGTGGGCAATGCGGATGACATTGACCATCTGGGCAACCGCCGTATCCGTGCGGTGGGAGAACTGCTTCAGAACCAGTACCGCATCGGTCTTTCACGTATGGAGCGTGTGGTAAGGGAGCGTATGACCACCCAGGACATGGATGGCATCACCCCCCAGTCCCTGATCAATATCAAGCCCGTGACCGCGGCCGTAAAGGAGTTCTTCGGAAGTTCCCAGCTGTCCCAGTTCATGGACCAGAATAACCCGCTGGCAGAGCTGACCCATAAGCGCCGTCTGTCCGCCCTGGGACCTGGCGGTCTGTCCAGGGACCGTGCCGGATTCGAGGTACGTGACGTACACTATACACATTACGGTCGTATGTGTCCCATCGAGACGCCTGAAGGTCCTAACATCGGTCTGATCAACTCCCTGGCAACCTATGCAAGGGTGAACCAGTACGGCTTCATCGAGGCGCCTTACCGTGTGGTGGATAAGACCACGGACCCTGCCAATCCAAGGGTAACGGATGAGGTTGTATACCTGACCGCGGACGAGGAAGATAACTTCGTGGTGGCCCAGGCCAACGAGGCCCTGGATGAGGAAGGCCATTTCATCCATAATAATGTATCCGGACGTTTCCGCACAGAGACATCCGAGTTCCAGAAAAAGACCATTGACCTGATGGACGTATCCCCTAAGATGGTATTCTCCGTGGCAACGGCCATGATTCCTTTCCTGGAGAACGACGATGCCAACCGTGCCCTCATGGGTTCCAACATGCAGCGTCAGGCAGTGCCCCTTCTGACCACGGAAGCGCCTGCGGTAGGAACCGGTATTGAGTCAAAGGCAGCGGTTGACTCCGGCGTGTGTGTGGTTGCCAGGAATGCGGGCGTTGTAGAGCGTTCTGCTTCCAATGAGATCATCATCAAGAGGGATAAGGACGGCAACCGGGATGTTTACCATCTGACCAAGTTTAAGAGAAGCAACCAGAGTAACTGTTACAACCAGAAGCCAATCGTTTATAAGAACGACCATGTGGAAGCAGGCGAGGTCATTGCGGACGGTCCGTCCACTGATAACGGTGAAATCGCGCTGGGCAAGAACCCCTTAATCGGATTCATGACATGGGAAGGTTACAACTACGAGGATGCTGTCCTTCTTTCTGAGCGTCTGGTTCAGGAAGATGTATATACATCGGTCCACATCGAGGAATACGAGGCGGAAGCCCGTGACACCAAGCTGGGACCGGAAGAAATCACCCGGGATGTTCCCGGTGTGGGTGAGGATGCCCTGAAGGATCTGGACGAGCGCGGAATCATCCGCATCGGTGCAGAGGTCCGCGCAGGAGACATCCTGGTGGGTAAGGTTACTCCTAAGGGAGAGACTGAGCTGACTGCTGAAGAGAGGCTGCTGCGCGCCATCTTCGGTGAGAAGGCAAGGGAAGTGCGTGACACGTCCCTTAAGGTACCCCACGGCGCATACGGCATCATTGTGGATGCAAAGGTATTCACAAGGGAGAATGGAGACGAGCTTTCACCTGGCGTGAATGAAACCGTACGCATCTATATTGCCCAGAAACGTAAGATTTCCGTGGGCGATAAGATGGCCGGACGTCACGGCAACAAGGGTGTTGTGTCCCGTGTGCTTCCTGTTGAGGATATGCCCTTCCTGCCCAATGGCCGTCCCCTTGATATCGTGCTTAACCCTCTGGGCGTGCCGTCACGTATGAACATCGGACAGGTGCTGGAAATCCACTTAAGCCTTGCAGCCAAGGCCCTGGGCTTTAATGTATCCACCCCTATCTTTGACGGTGCAAACGAGAATGACATCATGGATACCCTGGAACTGGCTAACGATTACGTTAACCTGCCATGGGAAGAGTTTGAAGTTAAATATAAAGACCTTATTAAGCCTTCTGTTATGGATTACCTTGGCGCCCACTTAGAGCACCGGGAACTGTGGAAAGGTGTTCCAATCAGCAGGGATGGAAAAGTGCGCCTGCGCGACGGACGTACCGGGGAGTTCTTTGACGGTGCCGTTACCATCGGACACATGCACTACCTGAAACTGCACCATCTGGTTGACGATAAAATCCATGCCCGTTCAACCGGACCATACTCCCTGGTTACACAGCAGCCACTGGGCGGTAAGGCACAGTTCGGCGGACAGCGTTTCGGTGAGATGGAGGTTTGGGCACTGGAGGCATACGGCGCTTCCTATACCCTGCAGGAAATCATGACAGTTAAGTCCGATGACGTTGTAGGCCGTGTAAAGACCTATGAGGCCATCATCAAGGGCGAGAATATACCTGAGCCGGGCGTGCCTGAGTCCTTTAAGGTACTCCTTAAGGAGATGCAGTCCCTTGGCCTGGATGTACAGGTCCTGAGGGATGACGGCACCGAGGTTGAGATGGCGGAAAATATTGATTACGGCGATACTGAGCTGCGCGCCATGTTAGAGGGCGACCGCCGCTTTGGCTCTTCTGAGGAGCCCTATGCTGAGTTCGGATACCAGAAGCAGGAGTTCAAGGATAATGAACTTGTGACAGTGGAGGACGAAGTAGCAGTAGAGGACGATTTGGCCGATGATTACACCGACGATGCGGAGGACGAACTGATTTTGGACGACGCTGTTGACGGTGAAGACGAAGAATAAGAAGGGAGTTAATGCTCATGCCAGAAACTAATGAAACTTATCATCCAATGACATTTGATGCCATTAAGATTGGTCTGGCCTCCCCTGATAAGATTCTGGAGTGGTCCCATGGCGAGGTTAAGAAGCCTGAGACCATCAACTACAGGACATTAAAGCCTGAGAAGGACGGACTGTTCTGTGAGAGAATCTTCGGGCCTAGTAAGGACTGGGAGTGTCATTGCGGTAAATACAAAAAGATTCGTTATAAAGGTGTTATCTGCGACCGGTGCGGCGTGGAAGTTACAAAGGCAAGTGTCCGTAGAGAGCGCATGGGCCACATCAAGCTGGCCGCTCCCGTATCCCATATCTGGTATTTTAAGGGTATTCCCAGCCGTATGGGACTGATTCTGGACATCTCGCCCAGGACACTGGAGAAGGTGCTGTATTTCGCCTCCTACGTTGTGCTGGACGCCGGTTCAACCAGCCTGCAGTATAAGCAGGTCCTGTCCGAGAAGGAATACAGGGAAGAGGTTGAGAAGTACGGCGGCACCGGCGGTTTCCGTGTGGGAATGGGCGCTGAGGCAGTCCAGGAACTGCTCCGCTCCATCGACCTGGAGAAGGATTCCCAGGACCTGCGCAAGGCACTGGCCGATTCCACGGGACAGAAGCGTGCAAGAATCATCAAGAGATTAGAGGTAGTGGAGGCATTCCTGACCTCCGGCAACCGTCCTGAGTGGATGATCATGGATGTGATTCCTGTAATCCCGCCGGATATCCGTCCCATGGTACAGCTGGACGGCGGACGTTTCGCCACCTCTGACCTCAATGACTTATACAGAAGGATCATCAACAGGAACAACCGTCTTGCAAGACTGCTGGAACTGGGCGCTCCGGACATCATTGTCCGCAACGAGAAGCGCATGCTCCAGGAGGCAGTGGACGCCCTGATTGACAACGGCCGCCGCGGCAGGCCTGTAACAGGACCCGGCAACCGCGCCCTTAAGTCACTTTCCGATATGCTGAAAGGTAAGCAGGGACGTTTCCGTCAGAACCTGCTTGGTAAGCGTGTTGACTATTCCGGACGTTCGGTTATCGTGGTTGGACCTGAACTTAAGATTTACCAGTGCGGACTTCCCAAGGAAATGGCCATCGAGCTGTTCAAGCCCTTTGTAATGAAGGAGCTTGTATCCAACGGAACCGCCCACAATATAAAGAATGCCAAGAAGATGGTGGAGAGGCTGCAGCCCGAGGTATGGGATGTGCTGGAGGATGTCATCAAGGAGCATCCTGTCATGCTGAACCGTGCCCCTACGCTCCACAGGCTTGGTATCCAGGCATTTGAACCGATTCTGGTTGAGGGTAAGGCGATTAAGCTGCATCCTCTTGTGTGTACTGCGTTCAACGCCGACTTTGACGGCGACCAGATGGCCGTGCATCTGCCACTGTCCGTAGAGGCCCAGGCAGAGTGCCGTTTCCTCCTGTTAAGCCCTAACAACCTGTTAAAGCCTTCTGACGGCGGCCCGGTTGCGGTTCCTTCACAGGATATGGTGCTTGGTATCTACTACCTGACCCAGGAACGTCCCGGTGCAAAGGGCGAGGGCATGGTATTCAAGAACGTCAACGAGGCAATCCTGGCCTATGAGAACCAGGAGGCAACCCTGCATTCACGTGTGAAGGTAAGGGTTACAAAGACCATGGCCGATGGCACGGTGAAGACAGATATCATTGAATCCACCATCGGACGGTTCATTTTCAATGAAATCATTCCCCAGGACCTGGGATTTGTGGACAGGAGCGTTCCTGGCAATGAATTGAAGCTGGAAGTGGATTTCCATGTTGCCAAGAAGCAGTTAAAGCAGATCCTTGAGAAGGTCATCAATGTCCATGGCGCTACCCAGACAGCCGTGACACTGGACGATATCAAGGCAATCGGTTACAAGTATTCCACCAGGGCAGCCATGACCGTATCGATTTCCGATATGACCGTGCCTGCAAGCAAGCCAAAGCTGATTGAGGATGCCCAGGCAACCGTGGACCAGATTGCCAAGAACTACCGCCGCGGCCTCATCACTGAGGAGGAGCGTTACAAAGAGGTTATCGAGACATGGAAGACCACCGATGACCAGCTGACCCATGACCTGCTGACCGGCCTGGATAAGTACAACAACATCTACATGATGGCTGACTCCGGCGCCCGTGGTTCTGATAAGCAGATTAAACAGCTGGCAGGTATGCGCGGACTGATGGCGGATACCACAGGACACACCATCGAGCTTCCTATCAAGTCCAACTTCCGTGAAGGCCTGGACGTACTGGAGTACTTCATCTCCGCACACGGCGCGCGTAAAGGTCTGTCCGATACGGCCCTGCGTACGGCTGACTCCGGTTACCTGACAAGGCGTCTGGTAGACGTTTCACAGGATCTGATCATCCGTGAAGTGGACTGCTGTGAGGGCAGGGATATCCCGTTTATGGAAATCAAGGCTTTCATGGACGGCAATGAGGTCATCGAGGACCTGGAAGAGAGGATTACAGGACGTTATATTGCCGAGACCATCACTGACCCGGATACAGGCGAGGTCGTGGTTAAGGCTAACCATATGTGCACGCCTAAGCGCGCGGCAGCTGTCATGAAGGTGCTGAATAAGACGGGACGTAAGACCGTCAAGATCCGTACCGTCTTAAGCTGTAAGTCCCATATCGGCGTATGCGCCAAGTGTTACGGCGCCAACATGGCAACAGGCCAGCCCGTACAGGTAGGTGAAGCGGTCGGAATCATTGCGGCACAGTCCATCGGTGAGCCTGGAACACAGCTGACCATGCGTACGTTCCATACGGGCGGCGTGGCCGGCGGTGATATCACACAGGGTCTTCCCCGTGTAGAGGAGCTTTTCGAGGCCCGTAAGCCAAAGGGTCTTGCCATCATCACTGAGTTCGGCGGCGTGGTGCAGATCAAGGACACCAAGAAGAAGCGCGAGATTACGGTGACGGACAACGAGACAGGCAACTCCAAGACCTATCTCATCCCTTATGGTTCCAGGATTAAGGTCCTGGACGGCCAGGTACTGGAAGCCGGCGATGAGCTGACGGAAGGAAGCATCAATCCTCACGACATCTTAAAGATTAAGGGTGTGCGTGCGGTACAGGATTACATGCTTCAGGAAGTCCAGCGTGTATACCGTCTCCAGGGCGTGGAAATCAATGATAAGCATATCGAGATGATTGTCCATCAGATGCTTAAGAAAATCAAGATTGAGGAGAGCGGCGACAGCGATGTGCTGCCGGGCGTATCCATGGATGTCCTTGATTATAATGAGATGAATGAGGCGCTGATTGCAGACGGCAAGACACCGGCAGACGGAAGGCAGGTAATGCTTGGTATCACCAAGGCATCCCTGGCAACCGACTCCTTCCTGTCGGCAGCATCCTTCCAGGAGACCACCAAGGTCCTGACCGAGGCAGCCATCAACGGTAAGATTGACCATCTGATTGGCCTGAAGGAAAATGTAATCATCGGTAAGCCTATCCCGGCTGGTACGGGTATGAAGCGCTACCGCAATGTGAAGCTGGATACGGACGACATGGCTTCGGATGATATCCTGCTGTCAGAGGATGACGAGATCATCCTTTCTTCAGAGGATGACAACGAAATCAACCTGACTGAGGACAATGTTGCGGAGGAAGTCCTGGCATTGGACGATATGGCGGATATTGATGAGGACGATGTTGAAGTGACGGAAGAATAGAATCTGATATGGATATGGAAAAACCATGGGAATCCCGGGAGGGAGGACCATGGTTTTTTTGCGTCGTGGTGAAAAAGTTCTGGTAAAAACAGGATGAAATATCTGGAAGGGGAGCGGCCGGCATATAAGATATGTACACCGCTCCCACATTTTTGATACCCGGACCCTCATCAGACCATTACCAGTTCAATCCCTTTGCCGCGGATAATCTCCGCCCATTCGCCGGAAAGTCCTGTGTCGGTGATGATCATGTCAAGTACATCCATTTTTTCAAAGTATACGGTTTTCACGGTTCCGAATTTGCTGGAATCCGCCACTAATATCTTTTTGAGGGCAGACTTAAGGACGGTCTGTTTCACTGCAACCTCAAAGTCATGTGCGCACGTCATGCCTAAAGCGGTATGTACACCCGATGCAGATAAGAACAGCTTATGTGCGCGGATGGTCCCCAGGAAATTAATGTTCTCCGCTGATTCAAACATCTGGTCACTGGGATGGAAATACCCACCGGCAAAAATAATGTTCATCCTATCCCGGTTAGCCAGTTTGACCAGTATGTTCAGGTTATAGCAGGCCACAGTCAGGTCCATGCCATAGGGGATATAATCAGCAATCCGGTCCGTGGTGGATCCGTTGTCAAGGATTATGACCTCTCCTGGCTCAATCAGGCTGGCCGCATATTTTGCAATGCGGCTTTTCTGTTCGTCCATGGAACCGCTTGCCCATGACAGGCTGTAAATATTCTCAATATTTTCATAAAGGCTATGTGGCGCGTTTTTGCAAAGAACCGCTTTTCCATATGAACGTTCCACGATACCTTCTGCCTGAAGCTCATCTAAATCACGGCGAACCGTCATAAGGGATACCTCCAGACGTTCTGATAACTCACGCACGGTCATAGTGTCCTGGCTACGAAGGATGTCCACCATCTTAGAAAGCCGCTGCCTTTTTTTCTCCATAATTACCTCTTCCTGATGGGCAAATGTCTTGAACCTGCCTGTTTGCCTACGGTATATATTGTTTGCCTGCATGATGAAAACGAACAAACGAACAGGGCATCAACAAGCAGATACAATTACCCCTGTATTCATATTATACAATGTAAAAGAAATTGTCAATCCAAAAAGGGAAGAAAAATGTTTGACTTTTTAAAGTATATGTTTGTTTTGCTCAAAAAGTTTGTGTTATGGACCCTATGGGGAATGCAGGAGTGGCAGCGAAGGGGGGATTAAGAGAGGCTGGGGGTTCAGAGGAAGGGGAAGTATCAGGGCCGTCGGAATGTGTGCTGGAAGATGAGGGAATATGGGTTCATGGAAATAATTGCAGTGCATTCCGGATGATTTTCATAAGTGGACCTAATCATTTGGTATCTGATAAAGAAACGAACAAAAATAAAAAGAATGAAATAAAAATGTTTCAGTTTTGACAAACACACCATGAAATGATTGATATTATGCACAATTTTAGTGACATATTTTTGATATTATGTACAATTTTTATAATAATGGACAATAAAATGTTGACTATAAAAAAACTATGTGCTAATATTGATATAAATCAAACATAAAACGCAAAAAGTAACAAAAAGAAACTAAGAACGAACAAATATTTCGTGGGAGGAAGCTTAATGTCAAAAAAAATTGTCAACCAGGCAGATGATGTTGTAGCGGAGATGATGGAAGGGTTTATTGCTGCTTATAGCCGTTATTATGAGAGGATTGATGATGTGAACGGTGTGCTCTATAAAAAGCACAGGGAAAACCAGGTTGGGCTGGTGATTGGGGGCGGAAGCGGACATGACCCCATGTTTGCCGGTTTTGTGGGACGGGGGCTGGCTGATGCGGCTGCCTGCGGAAATGTGTTTGCCTCCCCGGACCCGGGAACCATCATGGAAGTGGGGCAGGCCGTCCATGGAGGCAAGGGTGTCCTTTTTATCTATGGTAATTATGCGGGAGATAATCTGAACTTTGATATGGCGGAAGAAATGCTTCAGGATGAAGGGATTAAAACCGCCCATGTGCGGACCTGGGATGACTGTGCATCCGCGCCCCCTGACCGTGTGGAGGACAGAAGGGGGATTGCGGGGAACGTGTTCGTCATCAAGATAGCCGGGGCTGCCTGTGATGAGGGCCTTGAATTAGAGGAGGTGGTGCGGGTTACTGAAAAAGCCAGGGCCGCGCTGCGGACCATCGGTGTCGCCACCAGCCCGGGACAGATACCCGGCTCTGAGAAGCCAACGTTCCAGCTGGCGGAGGATGAACTGGAGTATGGAATGGGCATCCACGGTGAACCGGGAATCAAGCGGGCCAAAATGTGCCCGGCCGATGAACTGACCCAGGTTATGTACCAGAACCTGGTAAAGGATATGCCTTTAGCTCCAGGCGATGAGGTCTGTGTACTGGTTAATGGTCTTGGCTCCACCACAATCATGGAGATGAGCATTGTCTACCGCAAGCTTAAGGAACTGTTGGATTCGGACGGCGTCACTGTATATGACGCGGACATTAACAATTATTGTACCTGCATGGAAATGGGAGGATTTTCAATTTCCGTCATGAAAATGGATGATGAACTGAAAAAGTATTATGATGCCCCCTGCCATAGCCCTTATTATACGAGAGAGGATAGGTGAGACAATGCTGGGAACGCTGAATGAACAGAATGTCCGGGAACTGATTACATACATAGCTGACAGGATAATTGAGAACAAGGCGTATTTAACGGAAGTGGACAGCGCCATTGGGGACGGGGACCATGGAATCGGCATGGCCCTGGGGATGCAGAAGGCAAAGGATAAGGTGGCAGCGGCATCGGATTGCGGGAATGCATACGCCTTATTTGAACTGGCCGGGAAAACCATGCTGATGAGCATGGGAGGGGCTTCCGGTGTCATATTCGGAAGTCTTTATCTGGGCGGGGCTAAGAATACAGGGCCTGCGTCTGAGCTTACGGCAAAGGACCTGTACCTGATGCTGGAAAAAAGCCTTGCTGTCATCCAGGAAAGGGGCAAGGCCCAGCTGGGGGACAAAACCATGGTGGATGCCCTGGAACCAGCAGTAAAAGCCATGGGCATGACCTGGGACCAGGGACTGCTTCCCATGCTGGAAGCCGCGGAAAAGGCTGCGGCACAGGGCGTGGAAAACACCAAACAGTATCAGGCCAAATATGGGCGGGCCAAATCCCTGATGGAGCGTTCCGTCGGGCACCAGGATGCAGGAGCCACTTCGGTCTGGATTATCCTGCGGTCCATGCGGGAGTTTGTGGAACAACAATGAATCTTGACAAAACGGAATGGAGGAAACTGACATGACAAGTTGCGTTGTCATAGGCTGTGATAATGCTGCGGTGCCTATGAAGGATATTTTAAAGCGCTCGATTGAGGAGATGGGCATTACTGTGGAGGACATGGGGGTGTCAAGCGAGTCAGACCAGCTGCCCTATGCCCTGACTGCCAAGGCTGTGTGCGATAGGATTATTGACAGCGGTTATGAGAAACGGGGGGTGCTGATATGCGGTACTGGAATCGGTATGTGCATGACAGCCAATAAATTTAAGGGAATCCGGGCAGCCGTGGGACACGATATTTTTTCCGCCCAGCGTTCCGTGCTCAGCAATAACGGCAATGTCATCTGTTTTGGGGCGCGCGTCATTGGGCCGGAGCTGGCAAAAACGATTTTAAAGGAATGGCTGCAACTGGATTATATTGACGGCCCTTCCACTCCCAAAATAAAGGTAATCACGAATTTGGAATCAGCGAATTTCCGCTGAAGAATCCTTTAGAAAGAAGATACGGCAAATGCAGAAAAAACTGTATATCGGCACGAATACGAAGATGTATAAGACCATACGCCAGACCGTTGCGTTCCTGGACGAATTGGGAAGCCTTACCCGGGATATTGACAGGAATCTGCTGGAACTGTTTGTGATTCCTTCCTATACGGCCCTGGATGCAGCGGCAAGGACCGCCCAGGCCCAGGCCATCACCCTGGGGGCACAGAACATGAGCTGGGAGGATGAAGGACAGTTTACCGGAGAGGTGTCGCCTCTTATGCTGGAGGAGACAGGGGTGCGGCTGGTCTGCATCGGACACAGTGAAAGACGGCATATTTTCGGTGAGGACGACGAGGTTGAGAACAAGAAAGTCCTGGCAGCCCTGCGTCATCATTTCACCCCTCTTCTATGCGTGGGGGAAACGGCCAGCCAGAAGGAACTGGGAATCCAGAATGAGGTTTTAAGGAGCCAACTGAAGGTGGGGCTGCATGATACGTCCCCTGAGCAGGCGCGGCATATCTGGATTGCCTACGAGCCGGTCTGGGCCATCGGGGTTGGAGGGACGCCGGCCGGAGTCATGTACGCCAGCCGGATGCATACGGTAATCCGCCAGACGCTGAGGGAGATATATGGCGGGGAGGCCGGGGACAGGATTCCCATCCTTTATGGCGGCAGCGTCAACAACATGAATGCACGGGAATTGATCCAGGCTCCGGATATTGATGGCCTTTTTATTGGCCGGAGCGCCTGGGACGCGGATAACTTCAGCAGGATTATCCATGATTTAGTGGATATTTGCTTAATAAAGTGAAAATGGAGGAAAATTTTATGAGAAGAAAGATCAGTATTGCCCTGTCACTCCTGATGATAGCCAGCACCCTGGGGGCCTGCGGCGGCAAAACAGCAGCAGCACCGGCTGCCAGCAAGAATGCAGATGCGCCAAGCGAAACCGTGGCTGATTCCGGCAAGACCCCGATTAAAATCGCATTTTCCGGTCCCATGACAGGCGACTATGCGGAATACGGCCAGAACTTCTACGCTGCCTGCGAGATAGCGGCGGATGAGATCAACAGTAACGGCGGCCTTTTGGACGGTTCTCCCGTGGAACTGCTGCAGTTTGATGACAAGAACAGCCAGGAAGAGGTAGGAGCCATTGCGGAGATGATTGCGTCCGACGACTCAATTGCGGCGGTTCTGGGACATTTTTCATCGGGCGTTGCCATGACGGCAGCCAATACATATATGGATGCAGGGATACCGCTGTTATCCGCATCCGCGTCACATCCTGATTATTCCGGCATGGGTGAGTACATTTTCCGCAATAATGTACTGATTTCACAGGAGGTTGAGACGGTCCTTCAGATCTGCCAGAACAGCGGCAGCAAACGGGTTGGTGTCCTGGTCCTGAAAAACGACTGGGGACAGGGCGCCCTGCAGGCCATGGAGACTGCCTATGAGCAGGTCAAGGGAAAAGTGGATTTCGAAATCGTGCTTCAGGAAGAGGTCATGGATGGAACCGAGGAGTTCTCAGCCAATATCACCAAGTTCATGGAACAGGACTGCGATACTATTTTCGTGCTGACCATGTACGCCACCTTCGCGCCATTTGCAAACCAGTACCGCACCCTGAATCCTGATATTAAAATGTTCTCGGTTGGTTCCGCCTACTCTACGGAGTTAATTAACCTTGGTGGAAGCGCGGTGGAAGGCGTCCGCATGTGTGCAGGATTCAACCCTGAGAATCCTGACCCGGCAGCCCAGAAGTTCGTGCAGCAGTTCAATGAGAAGACAGGACATGACCCGGACAACATGGCGGTGCAGACCTATGAGAATGTGAATATGATTGCCCAGGCCATCGAACGGGCTGGAAGCGCTGAGCGCTCAGCCATTAAGGATGCACTGTATGATACGGATTATGACGCCATTACAGGACATATCACCTTTGACGAGATTGGCGATGCACAGAAGAACCTGCTGGTATTTGAAGTGAGCGGTGGCAAGTTCGTGGAGTTAAAGGACATGGTAATCCTGCCGTGGAATGAGTTTGTTGCTTCGCTGTAAGGGAAAACGGATTGTTATTTAAATGAATTGACTGGGGGTAAGTACATGTTATTTCAGCAGCTTATTAACGGATTGTCTCTTGGCATGATTTATGCACTGATTGCCGTGGGGTATTCACTGGTATTCGGGATTTTACGTCTGGTCAATATGTCCCACGGCGCAGTATATGCCCTGGGAGCCCATGTGGCGCTGCTGTTTGTGACGCTGGAATGGGGATGGGGACCCGCGCTCATCCTGTCATGTGTCCTGACGGCCATTATAAATGTGGGCTTTGACCGTATTGTGCTGGCTCCCCTGAGGGAAAAGAACACGCCCAGCATTGCGGCGCTTATCAGTACGGTGGGTTTTTCCTATATTGTACAGAATCTTCTGATGATTGCGTTTGGAAGTGAGCGTAAACCATTTCCAAAGATATTCGATTTCGGGGTATGGAATGTGGCCGGAATCCGGCTGAATTCCACACAGGTGGTGATTGCGCTTGTATCCCTTGTGATGCTGTCTGTATTTACCCTCTTGATTTACCGGACAAGCATAGGGCTTTCCATGCGGGGGACGGAACAGAATGTGCGTGCGGCGCAGCTGGTGGGCGTCAATGTGCGCAATGTCATAACATTTACCTTTGCCCTTTCTGGGATTTCAGCGGCCCTTGCAGCGTTTTTGGTTGCAGGCTACTACAACACTGTTTATCCCACGATGGGGGTACAGATTGCGCTTAAGGCGTTTGCCGCAGCTGTTCTTGGCGGAATCGGCGTGCTCCACGGGGCAGTGGTGGGAGGACTGGTGGTGGGGGTTGCAGAGGCCCTTGCCGTCACCTACCTAGGCGGGGCCTACCGGGACGCCACCGCATTCATCATCCTGTTCCTGGTGTTGATCATCCGCCCCAACGGGGTCTTTGGTAAGAAAGTGACGGTGAAGGTGTAGAATGGATACCATGAAGAATATATTCCGCAATCTGAAAGAACTTTACTGGAAATATGACAAAACGGTCCATCTGGCGTTGGCCGTGGTGTTGGTGGCCCTCTATTTCCTCAATGTAAACCAGTATATGTACCGCGTGCTGATTATGATTGGCCTGTATGCCATGCTTGCACTGAGCCTGAATATCATACTTGGGCTGACCGGCATGCTGTCCATGGGACATGCTGCATTTTACTCCATCGGCGCCTATGCATCGGCTATCATGGGCACCCGGTACGGTATGGGCTTCTTTAGTTCCGCAGTCATTGGCGTCCTGTTCTCTGTGGTTCTTGGTATGCTGTTAGGACTGACCACCATGAGGCTTTCCGGTTCTTATCTGGCCATTACCACCATGGGCTTTGCCGAGGTTGTCAGGATGGTCCTGCTCAGCTGGGAGGATGTGACCAACGGGGCATTTGGGATTCAGCAGATCCCCCGTCCCAGGATCATGGGATATGAACTGACAACGGCGAATGGCGGCCTGTATCTGCTGGTGCTGTTTTTCCTCATCCTTTCCATTGCATTCTGCGCGGCTATTGACAATTCAAAACTGGGACGGACCCTGCGGGCAATTAAAAACGACGAGTTGGCCACCGTTCTTATGGGAGTCAGTGTGGAACGCTATAAAGTAACGGCTTTTGCCATTGCAGGGGGACTGGCCGGGCTTGCGGGCGCAACCTTTGCGGCAATGAACCGTTACATTGATCCTAACACATTTAACTTTGACACTTCGATGCTCATTGTCTGCATCTGTATTCTGGGCGGCATGGGCAGTATCAAGGGGCAGATACTTGGAGCGGTACTCTTAGTGGCATTCCCCGAAGTATTGCGGTCATTTGCATTATACCGGTTTGTGGTATACGGACTCATACTTCTCGTCATGATGCGTTTCCGCTCCCAGGGCCTCTTGGGCAACTTATCCGACCGGCCCTACCAATTTCCAAAGGGCGTAACTTTTAAACACAAATCTAGTCCAGGCGGTGACACGGTATGAGTCTTCTTGAAATGAAAAACGTGACCAAAAAGTTTAAGGGCCTTGTGGCTGTCAATGACGTTTCCCTCCATGTGGAACAGGGGGAAATCATCAGCATCATCGGACCCAATGGGGCGGGCAAAACAACACTGTTCAATATGCTGACCGGTGTCTACCAGGTGACATCAGGGGAAATCATATTCAAGGGAAAACCAATCCAGAATAACAGGCCCCAGACGATTGTGGGGGCCGGTATTGCCCGTACCTTCCAGAATATCAGGCTGTTTAAGGAAATGCGTGTCATTGAAAATGTCCTTATAGGCGGCAGTATCAATATCAGGTATTCATTTCCCGACCTGGTGTTTAAGACAGCCAGATACCGCAGGGGTGAAAGGGAAAGCACCCAGAAGGCCATGGACATACTGGAATCCATAGGTCTGGCGGATTATGCCAATGACTATGCCCAGAACCTGCCCTATGGCCTGCAGCGCCGGCTGGAGATTGCCCGTGCCATTGCCACGGACACCTCGGTACTGCTTCTGGATGAGCCGGCTGCCGGCATGAACCCACAGGAGTCCGAGGATCTGTTGGATTTCATAAAAGAACTGCGGGACCAGGGATATACCATCCTGATGATCGAGCACGATATGAACGTGGTCATGAATATCTCGGACCGCATTTATGTGCTGGATTACGGCAAGCTGATAGCTTCCGGACTGCCTAAGGAAATTGCCGCCAATCCCAGGGTCATCGAAGCCTACCTTGGTCAGGAGGAGGATGAGGATGCTTAAAATACGGAATCTGAATACTTATTACGGAGCAATCCACGCGCTGAAGGGTATTGACCTGGATGTGCCGGAGGGGAAGATTGTTACCCTGGTGGGATCCAACGGCGCGGGAAAAAGCACCACGGTCCTTTCCGCCACAGGAATCTTAAAGGTGGCGGAAGGCTCTGTTATCGAACTTAACGGTGAAAATATTGCCAATATGGGGCCTCACAAAATTGTTAAACGGGGCGTCAGCCTTTCACCGGAAGGCCGGGAGGTGTTCCCGTCCCTTACGGTGGAGGAGAACCTGCGCCTGGGCGCATTTCCCGTCAGGAACCAGAAAAAGATGATTAGCGACGGTTATGAGCGGGTCTGCCAGTTATTCCCCAGGCTGAAGGAACGTCTGAAACAGCAGGCGGGCACCCTGTCCGGCGGTGAGCAGCAGATGCTGGCAATCGGCCGCTCCCTGATGAGTAATCCAAAGCTTCTTCTGCTGGATGAGCCTTCCCTTGGCCTGGCACCCAATCTGGTGAAACTGATTTTTGACCTGATCCGCGATATCAACCATCAGGGCGTGACCATCCTGCTGATTGAGCAGAATGCCAATATGGCGCTTAAGGTGGCTGATTACGGATATGTCCTGGAAACAGGAAGGATTTCACTCCACGGACCGGCTAAGGAACTGCGCAGCAATGAAGAGGTAAGGAAGGCATATCTGGGCAATGCCCATTCCTGATTGCTATGGATACGGAATAAAATGTTTTTTGGAGAGGAGTATTTATGAAACAGATCATGATTGGCGGCATGGTGGAATCCTCGGCAGCGGCCCTGGGGTGTATGCGCATCTGCCGTGTTCCCCTGGAGGATGCGAAGAAGGTGGTGCATCAGGCCCTGGACCTGGGCATCCGCCTGTTTGACCATGCGGATGTTTACGGATTTGGGAAAAGTGAGGAGATTTTTGGGGAAATACTGGATCTGAAGACGCCTTCCGTCAGGGAGCGCATCCAAATCCAGTCAAAGTGCACCCTTATCCGCGACCAGGTACAGACCTTGTATAACGACCAGTCAAAGGAGCATATCATCAAGTCTGCGGAGCAAAGCTTAAGGCGCCTGGGAACGGATTATCTGGATCTGTTCCTGCTTCACCACCCGGATACACTGGTGGAACCGGAGGAGGTGGCAGAGGCATTTGATTATCTCCATTCCACCGGAAAGGTGCGGTGCTTCGGCGTTTCCAACCACAAGCCCATGCAGGTGGAACTGCTGAAAACCTGCGTGCGGCAGCCGCTTATCATTAACCAGCTTCAGTTTTCCGTGGCGCATCCCGATTTGGTGGACGCGTCCCAGCCCCTGCGCATGCAGCCCCATGCCCTTGCGGATACCAATGGGGATGTCCTTACCTACAGCCGCATCCATAAAATGACCATCCAGGCATGGAGCCCTTTCCAGTTCGGCTTTTACGGCGGACCTTTTATGGAAAATGAACAGTATCCTGAGCTGAACCAGGTGGCCGGGCGTCTGGCGGAGGAAAGACAGGTTTCCAAATCAGCTATTGCCATTGCCTGGATCCTGCGCCATCCTGCGAAAATCCAGCCCCTTATCGGCACCACCAATGCACAGAGGCTGAAGGATATATGCACGGGCATTGATGTGGAGCTGACCAGGGAAGAGTGGTATGAACTGTACCGGGCGCAGCTGAGGGACGAGGGCAAAAGCGATTTGTCCAGCTCTGTGTCCAAACAAAAGAAGTAGGGGCATTTTATGATACGCACAGTTATAATCGGAAGCGGGAATATTGCCCATACCAGGCATATTCCTAATATAAGGCGGTCGGGTCTGGCGGTCCTTCACGGAATCTATAACCGCAGCCTGGAACACAGCAGGAGGGATGCCGGTGAATTGGGCTGTAAAGCTTATGGGTGTCTGGATGAAATCTGGGCGGACAGCTGCGTGGACGCGGTTATCATCTGTACCCCGGCATCTACCCACTGCAGGTATACGCTGGCTGCACTGGCTGCTGGGAAACATGTCCTGTGTGAAAAGCCAATGAGTGTTACGGCCGGGGAGGCAGCGCTCATGCTGGAGGCTTCGGATATTGCAGAAGCCAAACTGATGGTTTCCCATAACCAGCGTTATTACGGACCCCACATAAAGGCCAGGGAATTACTGGATGCAGGTGTGATTGGTACAGTGCTGAATGTGCGCAGCTGCCTGGGACTGGATCTGCCCATGGATGATGCCTGTCCGGAAGATTACAATGCGGCAAGCGAGGTGCTGAGCCACCGGATTGATTTGATGCATTACCTGCTCTCATCCTCTGTGAGCGGGGTGACGGCGCGTCTGACCCGGGTTGACGCACAGGGGCGCAGCCGCTGCGTGACCAGCGGGGATGACACCGCCATGGCAATCCTCCAGTATGAAAACGGCGTGATTGCCAGTCTGACGGCCAGCCGTGTCAGTTATAACGGCAATGACCGCACCACCCGGATATTTGGCACCAAAGGCAGCATTACCTTATACGGCCAGAAGGCGCCGGTCTGCGTGGAACTGGCGGACGGCCAGACGGAATACTTCTGTCTGGCGGATGTGCCCAGCCAGAGGGAGGTGGAGAAAACCCTTGTGGATGAGGCGTTTTTTCAATGCATCCTTAATGACGGGCCGCCGCCTGTATCCGCCAGGGACGGGCTGCGGGTCATGGAGGTTGTGGACGCGGTTTACCGTTCCAACCGGGAAGGGCGCTATATCGAGATTTAGATTACAGGGAAATGTAAATCATTGGATTACCATATAAATTGAAGAAAGAAGGGCTTATGATGAATCACCGCGAACGTATTATGGCTGCTTTTAACGGGCAGCCGGTTGACCGTGTACCGTTTTCCTTTTGGTTCCATTTTGTAAAGAATGAAGACAAAGCCGATGCAATGGAGAATCCGGAAATCCTGGATGCATTATATGAGGGGCACCGGCGCTATATCAATGAAGTGCAGCCGGATTTTGTGAAGGTCATGTGCGATGGGCTGTTCAGATATCCAAGTGACGGGCTGGTCCATTTTAAGTCCGTGGAGGATTTTGCGGGGATTGAGGCCCTGGACCGGGGACATCCCTGGATCCAGGCACATGTGAAAAGCGCGCGGCGTATTTCACAGCTGCGTGATGAGACGGTTTATATCTATAATGTGTTCTCGCCTTCCATGCTGTTCCGCATACTGCACGGTGAGGAGGTGTTCATGGCTGCGTTCCGGGAAAATCCGGTGAAGATGGGGGATGCCATGAAGCGGATAAGCGAGGGCACCGTGAACCTGGTGCGCGCTTTGATGGAGGACGGCGGCATGGATGGTATTTACTACTGTGTGCAGAACCAGAATGTGGATCTTATCAGCGATGAGGAACATGAAACGTATTTCGGCGAGGCGGACCGGCAGGTGCTGGAGGCGGCCAATGCCATCAATGACTGCTCCATTTTACATGTATGCGGTTATGAGGGAAGGCACAACCATGTGGACCAGTGGACCGGATATAAGTCAAAGGCGGTTAACTGGGCTGTTAATGTGGAAGGGGTTCCTCTGTCAGAAGGTAAGAGGCTGTTTGGAAACCGATGCGTGGTAGGCGGTTTTGCCAATACGGTCCAGGGAATCCTGAATACGGGGAGTGAGGAGGAGATTAAGGCTGCTGCCAAAAAGATTGTTGAGGATGCAGGCCGGGAAGGGCTGGTGGTGGCCGCGGACTGTTCGCTGCCGTTCTCCATTGACTGGAAGCATCTTATATGGGTGCGGGAAGCCCTGGAGTCCATGGGATGATTACATTTAATATAATGAAGTTTGTGTATACAAAGGCCAGGCGCAGTTAATGCGCCTGGCCCTTTCCTATTTAAGGTGCTGGCGCATGGCCTTTATCACATCCAGCACAAAGGTATATTCCTTTTCCGACAATCCGTCCATGGATTCGTTCAGCTGTATCCCATATGCATGATCGGCGCGTTTTGAATAGCGGACCCGTTCTTCCCTTCCCACAAGGGTGTCCAGGGAGATATCGAAAGCATCAGCAATGAGAATGGCGTTTCTGATGGTGGGGCTTTTCCTGCCGCTTATGTATTCGGACATAAGGGAGGTCTGTATGCCGGTCATGCGGCACAGGTCTGCCTGCTTCATTTCTTTCTGTATCAATAACAATCTTAAATTCTCATTAAATCCCATGTTTCCTACCTCCAGGAAGATATTAGCATTTGTGTGTGCCGCAGTCAATATTTTATTGACAAACTAACTAAAGATAGTATAATTGATATATAAAACTAACAAATGATAGCAATATGGAAAGGAGGATGTAAATGAGTAAAGATGATGGAGGGGCAGTAAGAAGAAACTGGCTGGAGCGCTCCATGGGCGCGGTTGAGAAGGTGGGGAACCTGCTGCCCCATCCCTTCTGGCTGTTTGCCAGCCTGGCTCTGGTCACCGTGGTCCTCAGCGCCGTCCTGTACGGGATGGGCTGGTCTGCTTCTTATGAGAATGTGGTGGATGGGGCCATACAGGTTACGTCGGCCCAGGTCACCAACCTGATGACCTTTGATACCCTGGCCTATTACCTTACCAACTTTATCAGCATTTTCGTCAATTATTATCCGCTGGGCATGCTGATATTCATGACGGTGGCTGTTGGTTATGCTGAAAAACTGGGCCTGTTTGACGCCCTGATGCGCAAGGCGGTAATCGGCGCGCCGATTATGATAGTGTTCATTACCATTGCCTTTGTAGGCGTTAATTCCAGTATTGGCTTTGGGGCGGGTGTGGTGTTTACCATGGTCATCGCAGCGGCTGTCTTTAAGTCATTGGGACTGCATCCATGGATTGGCATCATCATGGGCTATGCGGCAGCTAACGGCGGTTACACGGCCTGTCTCATGATTGCGGCCACAGACACCACGCTGGCCGGGATATCGGCCCAGATTGTGGAGGCCAACCACATTGTGGACGCCAGCGGCGCCCTTGCGCCCACCCATGCGGCAATCAACTATTACTATGTGGCGGCAGCTACATTTATCATTACAGCGGCCTGTGTCCTGGTCACTAAGTATGTGACGGTACCCCACCTTAACCGCCAGCACCCGGAGCTGGTCCTTAAGAAGGATGCAGGTGAGCTGGAGAAGATGAGGGTGACAAAGGAGGAGGGGAGAGGGCTTAAGTATGCGGGCTGGGCGGCCTTGGCGTATCTGGCCCTGATCGTCATTGCATGTATCCCTAAGTCGTCATTCATGCGGAGCGCGGACGGAACCCTGATTCCTAATTCCCCGTTCCTGAACATGATCATCCCCCTTCTGTTCTTTTTCTTCATGACAGTGGGAACTGCTTATGGAGTGGGGGTTAAGGCAATCAGGCAGTGGAAGGATATCCCCATCCTGATGGAGAAGTGTCTGGACATGGCGGCTTCCTTCATGATTGTCTGTCTGACAGCCTGCATCTTTGTGGACCTGTTTTCCCGCAGCGGGATTGCCACGGTGCTGGCGGCCAAGGGGGCAAGCCTGTTAATCCGGCTGAATATGGGGAATGTGGGGCTGTTCATACTGATTATCCTGCTCTCCTGTTTCTGCAACCTGTTCATCACCAGCAACAGCGGCAAGTGGGTCATGCTGGCCATGCTGGATATCAGCCCGGCCATGACCCAGATCCTGTACCGTATCGGCGATTCCTGTTTTAACATCCTTTCGCCGGTGGAGCTGAATGTACCCATTGCCCTGGGACTGCTGGAGTCATATAAGGTGAGCCAGGAGGACAAGGTGGGCATCGGTACCCTTATTTCCATGGAAATCCCCTATGCCCTTGCATATCTGCTGGTGTTCTTCCTTCTGGTACTGGTTTTCTATTTCCTGAATCTGCCCCTTGGACCGGGGGCCGGTATTTTCCTGTGATGACAGGGGACTGATTGGTCAGGGGATTGTGCGGACAGGAATCTGCGCTGGAGGGGGAACTGTGTGGACGGGGAACTGTGTGGACGGGGAACTGTCTCAATGAGGAACCACATGGGCAGGTGTACTGTATGGAAGGCAGGCGGCATATGTGGGACGATGGTTTTGGCAGCATGCTTTAGATAAACAGAGAGGAGAAGGAATATGATATCCATGGATTTAACCAATCAGGTGGCAATGGTCACAGGCGCAGGCGGAGGTATAGGAAGGGCGCTGAGCCTGGACCTGGCGGGACTGGGAGCGGACATGGTCCTGACATGCAGGACTTCCAGGACGCAATGTGAGGAACTGGCCCGTGAGATTGAGGGCATGGGCAGGCGGGTGTGCATACTTCAGGGGGATATCTCAAGTTCACAGGACTGCGCCCGCATGGCGGAGGAGGCGCAGGCATTTTACGGAGGCCCGGTGGGAATCCTGGTGAATAACGCGGGGTATTTCTATGATGTGTCGCCGCTGATACGCATGAGCGATGAGCAGATTAACCACACAATCGATGTTAATTTAAAAGGGACCATGTACATGTCCAGGGAAATCTGCCGCCGTCTGACTGACGCGGGCCTGCCGGGCCGGGTGGTCAACATCACCTCCGGGGCTGCCCATTCCGGCAGGGTGGATTTCAGTAATTACTGCGCCAGTAAGGCCGGCATACTGGGTCTTACAAGGGCAATGGCCCTGGAACTGGCCCCAGCCCATATTAATGTGAACTCAGTGTCCGTAGGATATGTGGAGGTGGGACGCTGGGAAGGCGATGCGGGTAAGGATGCGGTCCGGGCCAATATCATCCCGCGCATCCTTCTGCGGCGGCCTGGGAGTCCCAGGGATATCTCGCGTATGGTATGTTTTCTTGTGAGCGGGTGTGGGGACTGGATTACCGGAAGCGACTTCATCATTGACGGAGGCGAATCCTGCGGCCGGGTGCCATATGAGGACGGATAAACGAAAGACGCTGTGAAGAGATGACACTGTATAGGGATGGAACTGTATAGGAATTGCATTGCATTAGGAATGACTCAATGTAGGGATGGCGCTCTATAGGAATTGCATTGCATAGGAATGGCTCAATGTAGGAAAGGCGCTGTATTGAAAGGGCATTGCGTGCAGGGAACACTGTGTAAGGGACGCCGGATAAAAAGGAGTGCGGCAGATGACAAAAAAGGAATTTGAACATGTATTCCTGGAGGAGATAAGCGCCTCCAGGCTCATGGAACATGCAGGATATATTACCAGCCAGGACAGGGAGTCAGGAAGTCCGGGAGAGAAGAGGGCGGCCGAATATTTCCGTCAGGTCATGGAGGACCTGGGGCTGGATGTGGAAATACACTATGTGGAGAATTATATCAGCCTTCCCGTATCAGCCAGCCTGACGCTGGGCAGCGGCAGGGCGCTTAAGTCCTGTATTACTCACAGTTATGGGGCATCCACGGGATGCGGCGGCCTGGAGGGGGAAGCCGTGTATGTCCGGGATGGACAGGATATTAAGGGGAAGATAGCAGTGATGGAAGGCCTTGCTTCGGCAGTTCCCTGCAAGGCCCTGGAGGACAGGGGAGCCGTGGGCATTATCTGCATCACGGGCGGGGCTTACCCGTACAACATGTCCATCAGTCCCATATGGGGACAGCCGGTCCCATCCACCCTGGACCTTCTGTCCAGGATACCGGTGGTGACAATCAATGCAGAGGATGGCAGTCAGCTGCTGGAATGCCTTGAAAAAGGGGAATCCAGGGTCAGGATAAGGGCGGAGGTTTCCACCCGGTTCAGGACCGTGCCTGTGTGTACGGCAGAACTTAAGGCGTTAAGGCCCACGGACCGGTTTGTCATGTTCGGCGGGCATGTGGATTCGTGGCACAAGGGAGGGACGGATAACGGGGGCTCCAATGCGGTGGTGCTGGAGCTGGCCCGGGTATTCAGCAGACATACGGACAGGATGAACACCAACATCCGGTTTGTCTGGTGGAGCGGCCACAGCAACGGCCGGTACAGCGGCAGCAACTGGTATGCGGACACGTACTGGGAGGACATCCACGACCATGGGGTAATGAACTTTGACATCGATACCGTTGGTACAAAAGGATCCGTGGATTTCTCCCATATCGAGTGCAACCGGCAGTGTTACGCCCTGGGACGCCAGGTGGTCAGGGAGAGGACCGGTCAGGACCCGGATTATATGCGCATCCAGCGCAATGGCGACCAGTCCTTCTGGGGCCACGGCCTTCCCACCCTGTTTGAATGCCTGTCACTGCAGCCTTCCGAAGGACAGGGCCAGGGGACGTTCATGCCGGGCCTTCCCTGGTACTGGCATACCACCCAGGATGTATTCGGACAGCTGGGGGAGGAGGAACTGCGCAGGGACGCGCAGATTTTCGCCCTGGCCATCAGCAGGGCCGTTATGTCCAACGTGTATCCCTTTGCCTATGAGGGACTGGCGGATGAGATGCTGGGGAATCTAAAACAGTATCAGAAGGAGGCTGCCGGGACCTTTGACTTAACAGGAATCATGGAAATGGTACGGCATCTGAAAGAAAAATTCCGGCTTTTGGATGAGCATATCATCCGCCTGAACCAGCTGGACGGGATGGATGAAGCCCTATGCAGGGAAGCGGAGAGGGTGAACCGGCTGTGTATGGATTTAAACAGGATACTCATTCCCGTGCATTACTGTAAAAACGGGGATTTATTCCAGGTGGACCTGGCTGTTCCCATTCCGGCCTTCCCTGAATTTGACCAGATTCCAGAGCTGGCCTCCATGGATAAGGAACAGGATGGGTTTAAGTTCCTGGAGCGTCAGCTGATCCGTGAGCGCAACCGGGTCCATTACTTTTTGAGACAGGCCCTTCTGCGGATGGAAGCAGACGGCCGGTAAACCAAATGGGAGGAAGCAGATGAAATATACACTGATAGGGGCCGGAGGGATTGGCGCTTCCATGGGGGCCTGGCTGTCCAGGGCGGGAACGGATATCCTGTATGTGGATGCGGTTTCGGAACATGTCCGTGCCATGAATGAGCGGGGCCTGACAATCCGGGATCCTGTAAACGGGGATTTCACGGTCCCGGTAAAGGCTGCGCTTATCGATGGGTTAAATGAACCTCTGGAGGCGGTGTTCCTGGCTACAAAGACGCAGCATACAAGAGCCGCCATGGAACGGATAGCCCCGCTGTTAAAGGACAACGGTTATGTGGTCAGCCTGCAGAACGGCATCAACGAATATGTGATTGCGGAATACGTGGGGGAACAAAGGGTCATAGGCGCATTTGTCAACTGGGCTGCGGATTATATTGAGCCTGGTGTCATACAGTTTGGAGGCCACAGCAATTTTGTGATTGGAGAGCTGGATGGCAAGGTGACCGGACGTCTGATGCATCTGCAGGAACTGTGCAGTTCCTTCCAACAAGTGGAGATAAGCAGTCAGATCATGCGCCAACTTTGGAGCAAGCAGGTCAATATATGCGCCATGTTTGCCACCGGCATAACCCACCTGCTGATTCCGGGCGGAATGGAGTACCAACCGGCCCAGGAAACCATTGCCTGTATCGCCCTGGAAGCCATGCAGGTACCAAAAGCCCTGAACATAGAACTGATATCCTTTGATGATTTCCGCCCGGACCTGTACCGTCAGGGCAGGTACAGGGAAGCCCTGAAGGTGACAGCGGACCACTACCGTCCCATGGTGAAGAACTATACCGGCTTATACCGGGACCTGGCGGTGCGCAGGCGCAAAAGCGAGATTGACGGTACAGTAGGGATTGTGGTTCAGATGGGTGAACGCCTGGGTCTTGACCTTCCGCTTAACAGGAGGCTGGTATCCATGGTGAAGGAGATAGAGGAAGGCAGACGTATGATCTGCACGGAGAACCTCCTGGAATTGAAAGCTGAGTATGGGAAAATATATCCGGAGGGATTGAAGCAGTTGTTGTGACATGGAAGATTCAAGGCAGAGGGGACGTGGCTTTAGAGGCTGCGCCCCCTGCTTTTTATTTTATCTACCTCAAATCTTCCTTCATTGCGCGTATGACGTCCATCACGAATGTACATTCATTTTCAGATAATCCATCCATGCATTCGTTCAGCCGGGATACATAGACACTGCTTACAGAATCTGAGTAACGGACGCGTTCCTCCCTGCCGGCCAGGGTGTCCAGGGATATGTCCAGGGCATCGGCCATCTGGATGGCATTGCCGATGGTGGGACTTTTCTTGCCATTGATATACTCGGACATAAGGGATGTCTGGATGTGGGCCAGGCGGCACAGGTCTGCCTGTTTCATGTTTTTTTCAATCAATAACCGTTTCAGGCTTTCATTAAATTCCATATTCTTACCTCCAGAACGATATTAACATTTGAGAGCAGAAGCGTCAATCTTTTATTGACAAACTATCTAAAGCGAGTATAATAAAGCTATGTAACTCACAAAAGTTAGATGATTGAGGAAGGTGGGACCACATGATTTATCCGAATATCCGTATTGAGATGGAACGGGGTGGCTATACGGTCCATCAGATGGCAGCCATCCTGGGACTTCCTTTAAGCGCGTTGGTTTATAAGCTCCATGGAAAGTGTGAATTCACCCTTTATGAGATTGAGTGCCTGGCGGATCTTTTTGACTGTTCCCTGGACTATCTGGTAGGCCACAGGAGGAAGGGGGTTAAGCAGGTCCGTTATGGGGGGATGATTACAATGGAACCATTTGTCAGACAAAAAGAACGGGGCATACCCTGAACCCATGCTGGTTCCGGATTCCCCCCTTCGTTTGGGAAATTCAAGATTTTGTTTTTTTATCGGCTGTTTTCTGCGGCTCTATTTTTTCATATAAGGAATGGATGATGCTTTTCACCAATTCCCTGTCTTTATCATTTAACAGGCTGTATTGTCTTGCCAACTGCTTGACGTCTTCTTCCACGTCCAGGGAGCTGACGGTATCCAGAAATACCGGTTCCCTGCCATCTGTCAGCCATTCCGGGTTTACATTGTATTCCCGGCAGATATCTTTCAGTGTGCGGTCAGTGATGTTCCTTAAGCCCTTTTCCATATTGGTTATGGCTCCGCCGGTCATGTTGATGGATGCGCCAAAAGCACGGGTGGTGAGCCCTAATTGTGTGCGCAGGTACTTTAATCGTTCATGGATATCCACAGTTACACCTCCATGAATGAATTATAGTGCATTTTGTTTTCAAAGTAAACACAAAACCAGGAAAACTATTGACTTTGATTTCAAAGAATGCTAATATGATTTCATTGAAAACAAAAGAAGGGAGGGGTGCTGATGGGAAGTGAAAAAAGAGAGGATGTGAGGGAAATAGCTGTCAAGCTTGGGGCGATTTATATACAGTCTCCAGCTGACTACTACTATCTGAAAGGCTGGATACACTGTCTTATGAAAAAGGAGGGGAAAGCTGATTTAAAGCACCTTTGCAAGCATCCGGCAGGGCGTCCGGCCTAAGTGTTAAGTGGGGTATTTACATTACATATCTGCAAAAACAACATGATTTAAGGAGGAGGAGTAAACATGATTCACAGAACAGACACAGGATTTAAGAGAACGGGCCTGAAAAAGAGGTTTGCCGCCATGATCCTGGCGGCGGCAGTGGCATCGTCCCTGGCAGCCTGCGGTTCCAGTCCAAGCGGGGCCAAACCATCCGATGCCGGAACCACCGCCAAATCCGGTGAGGCAGCCACGGAACCGGCAGGGGATGCGGCAAAGCAGGAGGAGACAACCGGTTCCCAGTACGCAGAGGGACAGTTCCATCTGAGGATTGCCACCGTGGTTACCGGAGACCATGCATGGGTACAGATGGGAGAGTATATGGCGGAACAGTTAAAGGAGCGTTCCGGCGGGGCCATAGAAGCCACTGTTTTCCCGGGCGGACAGCTGGGGAATGACGAGGGGACCATTGATGATATGCGCACGGGGGCGTTGGATATCGTCATTGGATCCACTCAGAACGCAGCTCCATTTGTAAGCCAGTTCCAGATCCTGTCCCTGGCATACCTGTTTCCCAACCGCGATGTATTCGAGGGACTGTTGGACCAGGATGGCCAGCTGTTCCAATATATCCAGGGCCTGTATGATTCCAACGGGCTTGGCCTGGTACTGCTGGGCTTAAGCAACGGCGGACAGAGGGACCTGCATACCAACAAGCCCATTGAGTCGGTGGCTGATCTGAAGAACATTAAGATGAGGACCACATCCTCGGCAACGGAAGCCCTGGTATGGCAGGCGCTTGGGACCATACCCACGGCCATGAGTTTTAATGACATCTATTCCGCGGTCCAGAGCAATACCGTTGCGGCATTTGAGTGCACACTGGCTGCATTTGACACCAATGCGCTGTATGAGGTTGCGAATTACCACATCAAGACAGCCCACCAGTTCACGCCTACCCATATCACCATAGGTGAAATCAGCTATAACAGGCTTCCGGAAGAGTTCCAGGACCTTCTCATGGAAGTGGGCAAGGAAGCCGCTGTGCTTGGAAGCCAGATTGCTGATGAAGCGGATGATACCCTTCTGGATTCCCTGGTAGAGGACCATGGACTGATTGTCTGTGAGCCTGACCCCGCCGAGTTTAAGGCGATTGTTGAAGAACTGTATCCTAAGATTGCTTCTGATTGTGACGGACAGGAGCTCCTGGACCTGATTAACGGCCTCATCCAGTAACAAGGGTTGAAGGTTGGTATTTTTAGTACCTATTCGCAATGGGAAAGGAAAATTTCATATGGATACTATTTCAAAGGCTATAAAAACACTGTCGGATGCCATTGAGAAAATATGCGAGGGTATCGGCATACTGTCAGTTGCCGCTTTCGTTGTTGTCATCTCCCTGCAGGTTGTCTGCCGTAATTTCCTGAAAATCTCCATGGTATGGGCCAATGATATCAGCGTGGTGTGTTTTGTGTGGGCTGTATTCCTCGGAAGCGCCATCGCTGTACGCCACCGCGCCCATTATGTGCTGGCCTTTCTGCCGGAACGTTTTGAAAAGTCAAATTGTTTTCTGGATATCGTAGGCGATATCGCCGGTATCATCTTCTTTTATGTGCTGATCCGTTATGGTTACGATTATACCATAATGGGCCTGAAACGTATGTCCACGGCCATTAATATTCCTCAGGCATATTTCTTCATGTGCATCCCCTTATCAGGGTGTTTCATGATGTGGTATACCATTCTTGACATTGTCAGCGATGTTAAGAAAATGGTTTTATTAGTGAACGGCAAAAAGGAGGTTAACAATGGATAACGGTCAACTGCTATTGATTCTGTTGGCAGGCTTTGCTGTCATGGTCATGGTCAAGATACCCATTGCCTATGCCCTGGGCCTGTCATCCCTGGTGGTGATTGTGAAGATGGGGATTCCTATGACCAGCGCCATCAACAGCATGTATAACTCCGTCAATAATTACTCACTGCTTGCAGTCCCGTTGTTCATGCTGCTGGCCCAGCTTATGGATAAAGGCGGTATCACCGACCGGCTGTTTGTTATCTGCGACGCATTCGTGGGCCATATACGGGGCGGCCTGGGCCATGTGAATGTCTTGATCAGCCTGTTGTTCGGACATCTTTCCGGTTCCGCCCAGGCTGATGCCGCAGGCATCGGCGCCATGATTATCCCGGCCATGAGGAAGTCCGGCTATGACAGTGGATTCTCCGTGGCCATCACCGCCTGCTCATCCACCCTTGGCGTCATCATCCCGCCAAGCGTGCTGCTGGTGGTGTACGGCGCCATGAGCGGGGCTTCCATCGGCGCACTTTTCATCGCTGGTTTTGTACCGGGCTTCCTGATTGCCCTTGCCCAGTGCCTGTATACATACTATATGGCAGTGAAACACAATTATCCCAAGGGTGAGAAATACACCTGGGGGCAGAGGGGCAAGGCGCTTAAGTCAGCCCTTCCGGTTATCTTCCTTCCGCTGATTATCCTGGGCGGAACCACCAGCGGTCTGTTTACAGCTACTGAATCAGCAGCAATATCCTGTTTTTATGCGCTGGTCCTGATGTTTGGCGTATACCGCACCTACAAGGTGAAGGATGTCCCGAAAATCCTGTTAAAGACAGCCATGGACTTTTCACTGAGCATGTTTGCGGTGGCGGCTGCGGGAATCACGGGCTGGCTCATCGCCTACCTGAATGCGCCCCAGATGATTGCGGATGCTATTTTAAGCGTCACCAGCTCCTATCTGGGAGTGTACATGCTTCTGGTGCTGTTCCTGCTGTTTATCGGTACCTTCCTGAGTCCGATTACGGCCATCATCATCTTTCTTCCAGTGATTAAACAGCTGGGGGCCGTGGTTAACATCAACGATATCCATCTGGGGCTGATTGTGGTACTTACATTGTCCCTGGGCATGGTTACGCCGCCCTACGGCACCTGTCTGATGATTACCTCTCAGATTGGCGAAATAACCATCCCGCAGGCATTTAAGGGCGTGGCCCCTATCATCGGTGTGACCCTGCTGATTATTTTCCTGGGCATGGTGTTCCCGGATCTGTTCCTGTTCCTGCCAAAGCTACTGGTTCCAACGGCATTTCCGGCGTAGGGCGGGCAGTGCCAGGATGAGGGTATTGAGACAGTAATTCAGACAATATGAAATGGCAGCTATTTTTATGAATGGTAAGATTACCAGTCCTTCGGCTTTTCAGCCGGAGGATTTTTTTGTATATTGCAATATTTACAAAAAAAACTCCCAAACAGGCCGGAAAAAATATAATTGCCCTAAAAAGAAAGCTATGCTATAATGTCGATTATAGCGTGACAGCATGGCTCTTTTTTGGATTTTTGGCAGCTTATCAAACCTAAAACCAAAAATTTGAAGGAGAGTTTATTATGTGGACTAAGAAGGAACGTGTATTAGCGGTACTCAATGGTGAACTGGCAGACCGTCCTCCGGTTTCGGCGTGGCGTCATTTTATCGAGAAAGAACACAGTGGAGTGGGACTTTTTGCCGAAACCATGCTGGATTGGCATAGGACATATGATTGGGATTATGTCAAGCTGCAGCCCAGGGCATCCTATTATGAGGAGGCATGGGGAGGAGAGTTTGATTTTGAAAACTATGAGGGCGTTCTGCCAAAATGCATAAAAGGACCGGTGGGAAGTGCGGAGGATTTGGATAAAATCACGGTACTGCCCGGAAATAAAGGACCCTTTGCAGAACAGATTGAGGCGGTAAAAGCAATCCAGGAAGGGGTTGCGGACGGCGCCCCTATTTTCCAGACCATGATGTGTCCCACCAGTATCCTGCAAAAGCTGTGCGCGGTAAATCCAATCGGGCGTTACCGTGCAGCCAGCCGGGATGATTTAATGGTTACGCTCATGCATGAGCAGCCGGAGCTGGTACACCGTACTTTAAAGAATATAACTGCTACCATGGCAGATTATTCCAGACAGCTGATTCATAATGGTCTGTTTGGGGTGTTTTATGGTGCAACAGGCCTTTCCCGCTCCACCTATCTGACAAAGGAAGAGTGGGAGGAGTTTGTAAAACCATATGATTTGGAGATGATGGATGCCCTGAAACCCTGCAAGATAATGGTACATGCCTGCGGGCTGGATGTGAATCCTGAATATTTTGCCCATTATCCCATCGATATCCTGCACTGGCCGGAGAGTGCAACCGGCAATCCAGCCTTAGACAGTGCACCTCGTTGGCTGGACAGAACCATCACTCCTATGGGAGGCTGTGACGAACGGCTTTTTGGGCAGCATAAGGCGGATGAGATTGGGGCCATGACCAGAAATACGTTAAAGCGTATGAAGGATATTCCATTCATGCTGGCGCCTGACTGTTCGCTGGCCCTGAATACATATGATGATGAGTTAAGGGCATTTATTATGGCGGCACACGAGAAGAATTGATGATACCAGTACGGCTTTGCTTGGGGTCTGCGGTAATCAGTGGCTGATAGCTGTGGATTTAGGGCATGGCTGTACTGGTTTCCGGCTATTCTGTTGATGTGTGCCGGGCCTGGATATGTCCGGGTGTCCGGATAACAGGACAGATAGTGAGAGAGAGGTAGTCGTAGATGTTGAATGAAGATGATATTTCATATGTTCCTAAATATGTTCAGATACAGAATTACATCCTGCAGAAGATAAAGGATGGCGTATTATCGGAGGGTGACAGGATTCCCTCTGAAGCAGAGCTGTCCAAACAGTTTGATGTCAGCCGGATTACAGTCAGCACGGCAATCAAGGAACTTGCCAATGCAAGGGTGGTGGAACGGATTCGGGGAAAAGGGACATATGTCCTGTCATCGGAGGGAAACACCGACAAGAAGTCAATGGCATTTGCCAGCGAGATTAAGATTGCCCCCTTTGAGCAGTCTGTTTACAGACCGCACAAGCTGATTGAACATGGGATTATCCCGGCAGGTCCGGCGTTATGCGAAAAACTTAATCTGGCTCAGGGGTCATATGTTTATAAAATCGTGCGCTGTGTCTGTCTGGAGGGCCAGCCGAACGAACTGGACTACAACTACCTCCCTCTTTCCGTATGCAGCAATCACACCTTTGACAGCGAGGCGCTTGAGAAGATTTTCCTGCATGAATATATCCGGAAATATTTCCATGAAAAGCCCACCCATATCAAGATATATGTGAATACACAGATTACGGAGGATATGGACATAACTTCCCTCCCGGTGGATAAAGAGGATGATCTGTTTACATGGGATAACTTTGTGTATAAGGGAAATGAAGTCCTGGCGCTGACAACCACGGTTTGTGTGGCGCAGGCGAATAAGCCGTTTATTACGTTGGAGTTTTGAGGTGGGATGATGGGGTTTTATAGGCAGGGGTGTGTGCGGGATAGTACGCAACCTCTGCCTGGTTTGTTTTCGGAGTCAGGGGCGGGAGGCGGACGGGATTGATGTTCCGGGTTCCGGGCGTAAGGGATACTAGTACAGCCTTGCGCAAATACCAGTGAATTCAGCACCCGCTATCTACGCCAGGAGCACGCCTGCAAAGCTAGTCGTAGCGCCCACTAC
>SKEY01001131.1_pt1 | contig 36714 bp, 35 predicted proteins | sample 4843871 | NCBI WGS metagenome assembly SKEY01 (sample SAMN11008797, study PRJNA524170) | human gut metagenome | biome: Human fecal sample; material: Feces; isolation source: fecal sample from pouch patient p36 | host: Homo sapiens | place: Israel: Tel-Aviv | collected 2016-12-04 | reverse complement strand
CCGTCTGCGTTTCTCCGGCCCTAAGACATCAATCATCTGTTCTCCAATGACTAGTCTAAAAACTAGTATTAAGACTATCACTTATTTAAGTGATATTGGTTGTCTGGAGATTCAGGGGGCCAGTCTACGATATTTGAAAGTCTCTGGCGTTGTCACTTACGCTTCGGCACAACGTGGCAATCTGGCTGGGATGAAAGTATGCTTTGAGCGAAGAGCTACCTGTCACTGTGTGCGATTGAATATTTTGTCACACGAGCATAACAACCCTGTTGAGAAATCTGGATCTAACATCTATATATCAGCAATATACTCCACTTTATAAACCGTAGATCAGGAGATTACTTTGCAACCAGATCGCTCAAGACTTTATCTTCGCCGCGTAAACGCATCAGATATAGATGATCTCTTCAGGATTTATGGCGACCCTGCAACAAATACGTTCAATCCAGCAGGCCCGTATCCCGATATTAGTCACGCACGTAATGTAATGGCCCGCTGGCTTAACCACTGGGAGAATTATAGGTTCGGAAACTGGGCTATCTCACTGAAAGAGAATCCCGATAGAATTATCGGTTTTGGAGGGCTTAGCATTATCAGTTATGACGATACACCGATAATGAACCTGGGGTATCGTTTCTCTACAGAATCATGGGGGAAAGGTCTGGCGACAGAGTTCGCTAAATATGCGGTCGGGTACGGGTTTGATGTTTTAAAACTGGCTGAGATTTCTGCGGTAGTAAGACCAAACCATCTGGCATCCCAAAAGATCCTGACGAAAGCAGGTCTCCGGTTTTCACGAAATATTCATGACGTGAAAAATGAGCCCGCAAGCATGCTTTTTACTGTGACTCTGGATGAGTGGAACAACGCGCTAAGTAGGGGAACTACCCCACCCATTGATCATTAGAGTTCATGCGTAACGTCCGCTGCTGACGCGGATCGGACGAGCGACTGAGTTGTAGGTCCGCCATGAGCGATCTTCGGACATTGCAAATCTCGCAGTTTGATTTCATGCGAAGCAGCCCAAGGCTGCTCTGTTTTATAACAGGTGTCAGGCTTTAATTGATGCAATCACAGAGAGAATAGTCTTACCGGGCTCCTGAGAAAAATCTGGAGCAAACTGCGCTGCAAGAGTGCTTAAAGAAGTAATCACACCTCCAGCCTGCTCAGCCTGCCTGAGCGCTGCGTCTTCTGTTCTCGAAGAGCGGCTACCGATGCAGTCTACTGGAATGAATACATTGTAACCAGCCTGAATTCCACCCAGGGTTGTAAGTAAGACAGCCACTTCAGCAGTGTAGCCAGCCACTATAAGGGTTTTTCGGCCAGAACGTTTAATGGCGTCAGTAATCTCAGAAACCTGGAATGGATCGGCTATTTTACGAAAAATGGTGTTGTGCGTATCGGCATACTCCCTGAGCGAAGGTACCAGCTCGCCCGGTTTACCATTTTGAGTAACCGTCAGAAAGTAAGAAGGGGCGGAAACAACTTTTGCACATTTTGCAAGCCCCCCTACATTTGCAGTCAAAGACTCGGGAGATATCGTATTACATGTACTTACCAGGCCGGGATGTAAATCAGCAAAGATAAAAACGGCATCATCTTTTTCAACGCTGAACCTGTTATCCATTTTGCTGCTTCCTGATAATCCGGGATTATTAGATTCTTTTATTTCGTTATCTGCGTTTGCAGTTGCGGACATACCTAAAGCTATTGCGCCCAGCATTGCGCTACCTGCATTAATAAAATCTCTACGCTGCATTTTAACTTTCTCCATTGGCCAGTTTGAGAAGGAGCGGATGGGTATGATATTTTCACTGTAAATTCTGCTGAAAATGATACTGGTGTGTGCTGTCCAGGCCTCTGGAGTGGAGGAAATTCTCTACAATATCTGCTATCTGCTGATTATTCTTATCCGCAAACGCAAAATGAGTGTTCCCGTGTATTCCATGCTCGGGAAGAATAAAGAGCGTAGCCTGCCCACCATGTCGGTTGAGAGTATCAACGAATTGCCGCGCACGTATTTCATTAACGCGCCAGAGTTCCTCACCAAAACTCGCACTCTCAGACCGTACAACGTTGTCCCCAATGATGACCATAACGGGGATGGCTGTTAATGCTCTGAATCGCTCAGGGGAAACAACCTGCGGGGCTGTTGCTTTTCCTACAAATGACAGTGAGGTTTTAACATTTTTAGGGAGGTCATTCGAAGGAAACGCAAACGCCCCTGGCTCGAAAGCAATAATGCTTCGAACCAACTTCGGAGACTCCATTGCAGTCTCCCATCCATACTGTCCGCTCAGTGAATGAGTCATCAGAATGGCAGGTCCCGTTTGTTTCAACAAAGCAGTCATGGATTTCGCCATAAATTGCCTTTCCTGAATATCCGGTGAGGGCTCAGGCCCGGTATTCGGGGTCTGCCATCTTAAAAATTGCTCAATGGCACGCTCGTTTTGAGGAAATTGAGAGTCGCTGAAAAAAACCGGTTTTTGTGGCGGGAGCCATTTACCCAGTCTGAACGTATTCCATGCGATGGATTCTTTATGGTCGGTGGGAATATCTGATACTGCGGAGGCCGGCTCTGTTCTTCCTGCCCTCCCACGGCGCGGCTGGTCAATTATAAAAACCGGCCAGTGTGCACGGGTGAACATTTGCCAGAAACCGTCACGTCCATCAGGCGTTGTTTCCCATGATTTGCCTGATTGACCTCCACCATGCCACATCACTACAGGCAGGCTGTGACTGCTCTGAGGAATAAAATACTGAGCATAACCATGATCGTAATGAAAAGTATTACCTTCCTCATCCGTATCGGTTTTTCCCGCAAACATCAGGCTACCCATGTCTGTCAGCACAATGGGGGGCCGTGCTGCTTTATCGTAGCGGGAGATATCTGCTGCGTTGCTGACCGATGGCAGCAGCAGAGCTGCTGCCATCAATGGCAAGATTGACGCATCAAATTTTTTTTTCATGATAAGGCGCTTATTCTCGGAGAATTAAAAATCAGGTATTAAAGATTTTTGTGCCAACGGTTTTAATTCGCTCAGGATCGGTATGTGCTGTAAACAACGTTTCACCGGTATCAAGCTGGCTGATTTTCTCCATATCAGCATCGCTGATTGAGAAATCAAATACGTTAAAGTTCTCACGGATGCGCGGCAGATTAACTGACTTAGGTATAACGATAACATTACGCTGGATCAGCCAGCGCAGAACAACCTGGGCTACGCTTTTATTATAAACCTGTGCGATCGAGGCAAGCAGTGGATTGCTGAACAGGTTGTTTTTTCCTTCGGCAAATGATGCCCAGGATTGTGCCTGCACGTTCATACTCTGCATGAACTCAACGTTTTGTCCCTGCTGCAAGAAAGGGTGCATTTCAATCTGATTGACAGCTGGCGTAATACGATTAAACGTTGCCAAATCGGTCAATCGGTCCGGAGCAAAATTACTCACGCCGATAGCCTTGATCAGGCCTTCATCATATAACTCTTCCATGGCGCGCCATGCACCGTGTACATCAGAGTAAGGCTGATGGATAAGGTATAAATCCAGATAATCCAGCTTAAGACGATCAAGTGCTCGCAGGAACGCGCTGCGGGCTTTTTCATAACCCGCGTCCTGTACCCATAATTTGGTAGTGATAAACAATTCATCTCGCGCGATCCCGCTTTGCTGAATGGCCGCGCCAACGGCGGTTTCATTCTCATAAGCAGCAGCAGTATCAATAAGACGATAACCCGTCTGAAGAGCACCAAGAACGGCTTCCTGACATTCTTTCAAGTCCTGCATCTGATAGACGCCAAACCCGAGTATAGGCATCTGAACGCCATTATTGAGGGTAGTAAATTTCATGAGCATTGTCCTGTCAGTCCAGAAAGATGAGATAAATTCCCGGCCAATATAGTTTCCGTTTATCAACCAGAAGCATTGCTATTTTACAAGGGCTCGATTAGCATTTTAATAACGTATAGTCTAAAAAACTTTATCTGGAGTCTAATGGATCCCTTTTCTGATGTTTTGAATCTGCTGTCTGCCCGCAGCTATGCCACTGCAGGTCTTTCCGCCGGCAATCACTGGGCTATGTCTTTTCCCGGATATAACGGACTCAAGTTCATTTTTATAAAAAAAGGGATGTTCTGGTTCAGACTGGAAGCGGAACCTGAATGGACCCAGCTGAGTGAGGGGCAAGGCCTCGTGCTGACCCGATATGCCCGCTTTTTAATGGCGACGGACGTTAACATCCCGCCAGCTGAGTCCTCTGAGAAAAAAAGGCCTCGCGTTAACGAGACCGTCAACTATGGAGGTGACGAAAACCTGTTACTGGCTGGAAAGATGGAAATTGATCTTACTTCTTCAGATATTCTGCTTAACGGCCTGCCGCTTGTTCTTCATTTTAATACGCAGACCGATGACAGTTCTGCGCTGTGCACGCTTATGTCGCTGTTCTTTAGGGAAAAGGTAGCTAATAAGCCAGGCTCTGTTCAGGCCTGTGACTACCTTATGCACCTGATCATGATTGAAGTGCTGAGAAGTGGATACGAAAAGTCATCTGAAGGCTGCGTAGTCATCGACAAATTTAGCGATGCCCGTATAAACAAGGTACTTAGCGCAATTCATCAGGAACCAGAAAACAACTGGAGTTTGCTTGAGCTGGCAACAATATCTGGTATGTCACGAGCTGGCTTTTCAAAAAAATTCAGGGAGGTAACGGGACTCACGCCTCTTCTGTATCTGACAAACTGGCGTATGCGGCTTGCGAGTAAATCCCTGAGATATACCCGTGAGTCTGTAAAGCTGATTTGTTTTAAGCTGGGCTACAGTTCAGAAAGTACCTTCAGTAGTGCCTTCAAGCGCGTTTATGGCGTCGCCCCCAGAATTTATCGTGATCAACACTTTCAGGCAGGCTTAAAAAAAGACGATTAAAGCTTAATCCTTTCGCACACAGGCGATTCATTAGTTAACGAAACCTCATCGCTTTTTATTAGATTTTATCTAGTCAGGCTGTGGGTATATTTCATGGTTACATCCCAGCGCCCCGAATGACATCTCACCCGGAGGGCGTGACTGAAATTATTGAAGTGGTTACTAAGTTATACAATGGCGCTAAAAATTTGTGACTGGCACCTGCTCAACCAAAATACATTGATGTAAGCCACGTCCGCTTTTGGCACTCAGCAGACATGAAATTCTGGAATAGCATTCGTACACTTAGAACATCGAGAAGCTTTTGAAAGCCGCGTCAGCGGCATGACAGCGCCATCAGAGAAAAACCCGGATGGCGGCGTATGGCGCCTTATCCGGGCTACGCTCTGGTGCCGTATTTTTGCCGGGTGGCAGCTACGCCTTACCCGACCCGGTGATTTGGCGCTCAATTCGCGCCCTTCGCAGGCCCGCGCAAGCGTAGCGCCGCCGGGCAAGGGCAGCGGGTGCGGAGCCGCTTTTGTGCCGGGTGGCGGCTGCGACTTACCCGGCCTACGGTCCGTGCGACTTGTCGTTAATTTATTCACCATTGTTGCTGAAACTGCCGGTGCTGGCGGCCTCAAAATCGCTGAGACGTTCCCGGAAGGCCGGGGCAGCCCGCATGGATGCGGGCTGAGGGCCGTGTTTTGCACGGACGCTGCCTCGGCCCGACCCGAAGCCTGCAGGGATAAGTCGAAGGGACCGCGTAGCGGCGATTTTGCTGGCCGGAGCCCGGGGGTACAGGGGGCGGCGGCGACTGGCCGCCCCCTGTGCGCTCCCTGCGCCATGCCAGGCATAACGCAGAAGATTAACCGGGAGCGCAAAATACGCTGAAGCCACAGATAACATAAAAGACTTCCCGGCAGTGCTTTCCCTCACCCAGGCCTTCTTCCGGAGGGAGAGAGAACCGTACGGCAGTCGTTGCCGTTCCATGACGCTCCCTGCGCCACGGAGAACCAGGTGCAGCACCACGAAGCGGGAGCAAAGAGTACGCTGAAGTCACGCGTGAGAAACGCTTTCCCGGGCTGAGAACCAGGAAACCAATAATAGTCTCCACCACCGCCGGCAAGAAATCAGGCTCCGAGCCCAACATGTTGCCGGGTGGCGGCTAGCGCCTTACCCGGCCTACAAAGGCCACCCGCGATTTGGCGCTCTATTCGCGCCCTTCGTAGGCCCGCGCAAGCGTAGCGCCGCCGGGCAAGGACAGCGGGCACGGAGCCGATTTTGTGCCGGGTGGCGGCTGCGCCTTACCCGGCCTACAAAACTCTTCTGGTGGCATGCCCCTGGCCCGCGCCTGCGCAGCGCCGCCGGACAGTCACTGCGCCTGCTGCTGCGCCTGCGCCAGCTGGCGGACGATCGCCTCGCGCCGCGCATCCCCTTCCGGTAGCCGGGCCAGCAACGCCTGCAGGGCCGCCACGGCCTCGGGGTAATCTTCATTACGCACCGCGCTCAGGGCCAGCATCTCCAGCACCGGCAGGCTGTTCGGCTGCCGCTGATGCAGGTCACGCAGCAGCAGCTCGCCCATCCGAACCTGACCGCTATCCCCCGCCCGCACCAGCGCGCTGGCGTAATCGAAAGCCGCCGCCGGGTCGTCCGCCGCCAGAGCATGCGCCCGGCCAAAGGCGCCGATCGCCGTCTCGCCATCGTTTAACAACAGGCCCAGCCGCCCAAGCAGCTGCCAGCCGGCGAGGTCGTTCGGCGTATCCTGCAGGTGGCTGCGCAGGCCAAGCCGCAGCTCCGCCAGCTCATCCATTCGCAGCGGCGCCGCCGTCGGGTCCTTAACCTGCTGCAACAGTGCAGGATAATGTCGTTCAGCCTGCTGCCAGAGCAGCACCTGACCAATATCGCTGGTTTTCAGATACAGGCCCAGACTCAGGACCACCAGCAGCAGCGCGCCCGGAAGCAGCGCCCAGCGGTTTAGCGGCCGTTCGCCAGGCAGCGGCTGCGGCGGGATATCGGTCAGCAGCGTGCGCTGAAGCTCGACGACCAGCGCCGGGTTGTCCTCGCCGCGCTCCTGCGCCAGCTCCTGCAGGCGCGACTGGTACAGGGCGCGGTTGAGGGCATCGCGGTCTACCGCCCCTTTGCCCGACCACGGGAAGTACAGCAGCCCCAGCGCGCCAGCCAGCAGCAGCGCGACGATAACCACCAACAGGCTCATCGTTCTTTTCCTTCTTTCAATAATGCCGCCAGCCGCTGGCGCTCTTCGGCGCTGAGCGCCGCGTCAGGAATGTCGCGACGGCGGGCGCGGGCGATAATTACTCCCGCGCCCGCCAGCACGAACAACCCCGGTCCTAGCCACAGCAGCACCGTGCCCGCGGTCAGCGGCGGCTCATAGCTGACAAAATGACCGTAGCGGGCCACCATATAGTCAACGATCTGCCCTTTCGTTTTACCCTGCTGCATCAGCTCGTACACCTTCTGCCGCATATCAGCGGCAATCATCGCGTTTGAGTCGGCGATGCTGTTGTTCTGGCATTTAGGGCAGCGCAGTTGGGAGGTGATCTCGCGGAAGGCCTGCTCCTGGGCCTCATCCTTAAACTGCCAGGTATCGATGGCGGCCCACGTCTGGCCGGTCAGCATCAGCGCCAGCAGGATGACTATTACACGTCTCATCAGCCCGCCCTCCGGTTGTATTGATCCCACAGCGGCTGGAGCTCCTCGCGCCACACCCGTTCGTTCAGGTCGCCGGCGTGCCGCCAGCGGATAATGCCCTGACCGTCGATGAGAAACGTCTCCGGCGCGCCATAGACCCCGAGATCCAGGCCAAGCATGCCGTTGCCGTCGTAGAGGCTCAGCCTGTAGGGATTACCCAGGCGCTGCAGCCAGCTCATCGCCTTCTGGCGATCGTCTTTGTAGTTCATCCCCACCACCCGCACGCCCTGCTGCGCCAGGCCGTTGAGAAACTGATGCTCGGCGCGACAGGTTGGACACCAGGTGGCCCAGACGTTGAGCAGCAGCGGCTTGCCGTCAATCAGCGTCCGTCGGTCCAGCGTCTGACCGGGGGTATTCAGCGCTTCAAGGCGAAATTCCGGCAGCGGTTTGCCAATCAGCGCCGACTCGAGGGTCGTCGGGTCATCGCCCTCGGCGTTGCGCATCAGTTGCCAGAACAGCGCGGCGGCCAGCGCCAGAAACAGCACCAGCGGGATAAACAGTAGCTTCCGGTTCATGAGGCCTCCTGCAGCTTCTTACGCATCCGGTAGCGCGGGTCGAGCATGCAGCACAGACCGCCGAGGGCCATCAGCACCCCGCCGTACCAGATCCAGCGAACGAACGGTTTATAGTACAGACGCACCGCCCAGCTGCCGTCGCTCAGCTCTTCCCCCAGCGCGGCGTACAGATCGCGGGTCAGCCCGCCGCTGATCGCCGCCTCGGTCATCATCATCCGGCTGGCGGTGTAAAAGCGTTTCTCGGCATACAGCGTCGTTTCCGGGCGGCCGTTGCGGGTCACGGCGATAATGCCTTCGCCGCCGGTCCAGTTGGGGCCGACGATATTGCGCACGCCGTTAAACACAAAGTGATAGCGGTGGATATCGATGCTGTCGCCGGGGCGCATCCGTACATCGCGCTCCACGCTGTAGTTCTGGCTGAAGGTGATGCCGATAACGGTCACCGCCACGCCGACGTGACCGAGCACCATCCCCCACTGGCTGCGGGTCAGCGTGCGCAGGCCGCGCCAGAAGCCGTGGCGATGGGTGGCCCGTTCGTGAACCTCCATCAGGGCGAAGATCAGCACCCACAGGGCCATCATCAGGCCTATGACCGCCATGGCGGTGATACGGTCCTGCAGCAGCCACGGCAGCGCCAGAGAAAGTGACAACGTCACCAGCAGAGCGATAATCAGGCGCTTAATCTGCCTGGCGACGTCATCGCGCCGCCAGCGGATCAGCGGTCCCAGCCCCAGCAGCAGCGCAAACGGCGCCATCAGGGCGGTGAACATGGTGTTAAAGAACGGCTCGCCGATGGAGATGCTGCCGAGGCCCAGCTCTTTATGCACCAGCGGCAGCAGCGTTCCGAGGAGCACCACCAGCATCGCGGCCATCAGCAAGATATTGTTGCCAAGCAGGAACGACTCGCGCGACCACAGCGTATGTTCCACCCGCGCCCGCACCCGGCCGCCCTTCAGGGCGTACAGCAGCAGCGATCCGCCGATGGCGACAATCAGCAGTACCAGAATAAACAGCCCGCGCGACGGATCCGAGGCGAAGGCATGCACCGAAACCAGCACCCCGGAGCGCACCAGGAAGGTGCCCAGCAGGCACAGGGAGAAGGCGGCGATGGCCAGCAGCACCGTCCAGGCGCGGAAGCTGCCCCGCTTTTCGGTCACCGCCAGGGAGTGCAGCAGCGCGGTTCCCACCAGCCACGGCATAAACGAGGCGTTTTCCACCGGGTCCCAGAACCACCAGCCGCCCCAGCCCAGTTCGTAGTATGCCCACGCCGAGCCCAGCACGATGCCGAGAGTGAGGAACATCCATGCCGCCTGGGTCCAGGGACGCGACCAGCGCGCCCAGGCAGTATCCAGCCGGCCCGCCAGCAGCGAGGCGATGGCGAAGGCAAAGGCCACCGAGAAGCCGACATAACCCATATAGAGGATCGGCGGATGGAAAATCATGCCGATATCCTGCAGCAGTGGATTGAGGTCGCGGCCATCAATGGGGTACTGCGGCAGGCCGCGGCTGAACGGATTGGAGGTGAAGAGGATAAACAGCAGGAAACCAAAGGCGATCATCCCCATCACCGCCAGCACCCGGGCGACGGCGTCGAGCGGCATCCGGCGGCTGAAGATGGCGACGGCAAAGGTCCAGACGCTGAGCAGCAGAACCCACAGCAGCAGCGAGCCCTCGTGCGCCCCCCAGGTTGCCGCCACCCGATACCACACCGGCAGCGCGCTGTTGGAGTTTTCCGCCACGTAGCGGACGGTAAAGTCATTGACCACAAAGGCGTGCACCAGCAGCAGGAAGGCGCCGCCGATACAGGCGAATAGCCCACAGGCCAGCGGCCGCGCCAGGGCCATCAGCCGCCGATCCTGCCGCGCCGCGCCCCACAGGGGATAGACGCTCAGGAGCAGCGCCAGCCCCGCCGCCAGACACAATAAAAAGTTGCCCAGCTCCGGCATCATGGCTGCGCCCCCGTTTTCTCCGGCGTCATGGCGTTTTTCACCTCCGGCGGCGTGTAATTTTCATCATGTTTGGCCAGCACCTGCTGGGCGGTAATATGCCGCTCGCCGTCCAGCACGCCCTGGGCCACCACGCCCTGCCCTTCACGAAACAGGTCCGGCAAAATGCCCTTATAGCTGACGTCCACCACCCCGCGGGCGTCATACAGCTTAAAGCGCACGTCGAGAGTTTGCGGGTCGCGCTGCAGGGAGCCCGGCTGAACGTAGCCCCCCACCCGCAGGCGCTGCCCGGTATGGGGTAGCGCCCGGGTTTCCGTTTTGCCGTAGATAATTTCCCCCGGGGTGTAGAACAGATCGATATTGCTGCTCAGGGCGTACAGCGTCAGGCTGACGGTGAGCCCGAGGCCGACGAGCACCGCCAGCACGATATACAGCCGGGTTTTACGACGCGCTTGCATCCGCGGCCTCCTTGTCACGTTCGCGGGCGGCAGCGATCCGCCGCTCGCGCGCCTGCTGGCGTCGCACCTCATGGAACAGTGCCCGCCGCGCCCACAGGGTATGCACCGTCAGCAGGCCAAAGGCGGCGACGGCCACGGCCACCGCCAGCCAGACGTACACGGCATAGCCGCCCATATTCAGGAAGGCGGCGAAAGACGAAAAGGCGGGGCTCATCGGGCGGCTCCTTTATTCACCAGCGCCACCACCCACGGTCGACGGCGCTCCAGCTGCAGGATCAGGTTACGCAGGCGCATCAGGGTCAGGGTGACCGACAGCGTGAGGAAGGCAAAGATGCAGATCCGCAGCGGCAGACGCATGCTTGGGTCGATGGTTTGCTGCAGGTTGGTCGAGCCCTGGTGCAGGGTGTTCCACCAGTAGACCGAGTAATGAATGATGGGCAGATTGACCACCCCGACCAGCACGAGGATCCCCGCCGCGCGCCCGGCCAGCCGCCGGTCGTCAAAGGCGTGCCACAGGGCGATGACCCCGGCATACAGAAACAGCAGCACCAGCTCTGAGGTCAGGCGGGCGTCCCAGATCCACCAGGTCCCCCACATCGGCTTGCCCCATGCCGCGCCGCTGACCAGCGCCACCAGGGTGCAGACCGCCCCCACCGGCGCCAGGGCGGCGATCGCCAGATCGGCCATTTTGATCTGCCAGACCACCCCGACGAAGGCCGCGACGGCCATCGCCAGGTACAGCCCCATCGACCACATCGCCGCCGGGACGTGAAGGTACATGATCCGGTAGCTTTCCCCCTGCTGATAGTCCGCGGGGGCGAAGCCAAAGCCCCACCCCAGGCCGATGACCAGCAACAGCGCGCTCAACGCCGCCAGCCAGGGGATCCAGCATCCGCACAGGCGGTACAGCCGCTCGGGGATCGCCAGTTGATGTAACGCTTTCCACATAGACGCTTACTCACACGGTTATGATGGCCGCGCCCGCAGGCGCAGCGAGTTATCGCACGGTCAGCCGCAGCGCAGCGGCGGTGGCGAACGGACACAGGGTGGCGCTGGCGGTTAAGAACGCCGCCAGCATCGCCAGATAGCCGCTGACCGGGAGCCCGGCGGCCGCCGCCTGGCAGGCCGCGGTGGCGAAAATCAGCAGCGGCACCGCCAGCGGCAGCACCAGCAGGCTCAGCAGGACGCCGCCGCGCTTCAGGCCGACCGTCAGGCCAACCCCCACCGCGCCGAGAAAACTGAGCGTCGGGGTGCCAAGCAGCAAGGTCAGCGCCAGCACACCGGCGTCATGCAGACTCATCCCCAGCAGCAGCGCCGCCAGCGGCGAGACGATCAGCAGCGGCAGGCCGCTCATCATCCAGTGGGCAACCACCTTCACCAGCACCACCGCCACCAGCGGCGTCGGCAGGAGCATCAGTTGCTCCAGGGAACCGTCCTGCCAGTCGTCGCGAAACAACCGATCCATCACCAGCAGCGCCGCCAGCAGCGCGGCGACCCACACCACGCCCGGCGCAATCTGCGCCAGCAGCTGCGGCGCGGCGCCTACGCCGAACGGAAACAGGGTGATGACGATCAGAAAGAACCAGAGCGGATTGAGGATCTCCGCCCCGCTGCGCCACGCCAGGCGCAGTTCCCGGGCCAACAGCGCACGCATCATTGCCCGCCTCCCGCGTCGCCGCCGAGGCGCAGGGTGCGCAACGGACAGCCCAGCGGCCGCAGCGGCTGGTGGGTGGTGAGGATGGCGCATCCCCCCTGCCGGGCGTGCTGCTCCAGGCGACGGGTCAGGGTTTCCATCGCCGTGGCGTCGAGGGCGGTGAACGGCTCATCGAGGATCCACAGCGGCGCGTCGGTTAACCACAGGCGGGTGAGCGCCACCCGACGCTGCTGCCCGGCGGAGAGCTGGCTCAAGGGGAGATCTTCATAGCCCGCCAGGCCGACGGCGGCGAGGGCGCTTTCCCGCTGCTGAAGGCGGCTGGCCGGAAAGAAGAAACGCAGGTTTTCATCGGCGGTCAGCGCCGCGTTAACGCCGGGTTTATGGCCCAGCCACAGCAGCTGACGGTGAAATGACTCCCGGACCTTCGCCAGCGGCTGGCCCTGCCAGCTCACCACCCCGCTTTCCGGGCGCGCCAGGCCGCAGAGGATCCGCAGCAGCGAGGTTTTCCCCGCGCCGTTATCACCGGCGACCTGCAGCAGCTCGCCGGCAGCGAGGGACAGCGTCAGCGCCGCAAACAGCGGTCGATCGTCAACGATGCAGGTCAGTCGCTCTGCATGCAGCATGAAGGCAAACTCCTTGATTCAGACAGTATTTTACGTCGTCGCTAAGTATGGGTTGCGCCGCGCGGGCGACGCAACCCTGACGGTTACTGTCCGGCCCCCGGCAGCTTCGAGATATCGGCGTTGCCTAACGCCTTCTCATCGTGCGCCGCGGTCTCCTTACGCACCTTCGCCACATCGCTGGCGCTGACCGCCGGCGCGTTGTTGCCCCAGCTGGTGCGGATGAAATTGACCACATCCGCCACCTGCTGGTCGTCCAGGCGCCAGCCGAACGACGGCATGGTCAGGTTGGAGACCGCATCTTTCACCGCCGGCGTGGTGCTCCCGGTCAGAACGATGTGGATAAGCGAAGTGACATCTTCCGTCTGTACCACCGGGTTGCCCTTCAGCGACGGGAAGGCGCGTTTATAGCCCGCGCCGTCGGTACGGTGGCAGGCGGCGCAGTTATCGACGTACAGCGCGGCGCCGGTTTTGCTGTCGTTACCCTTCCACAGATCTTTCGCCACGCTGTCTTCCACCGGGGCTGGGGTCTGTTTGCCGCCGCGCGGCGGGAGCGATTTCAGGTAGCGGGCGATGGCGGTGATGTCGTCATCAGAGAGATACTGCAGACTATGCTCCACCACATCGCTCATGCCGCCGAAGACCACCGATTTATCGTTGCGTCCGGTTTTGAGGAACTCGGCCAGCTCGGCTTCGCTCCAGGTCCCCAGGCCGTCGCGGTTTTCGCCGCGCAGGCTGGAGGCGACCCAGCCGTCAATCGGCGCATTGCTGCCCGCCAGGTAATCATCGCCTTCGCTTTCGCTGAGCGCTTTTTCCTGCATCGTCAGGCTACGCGGGGTATGACAGGCGCCGCAGTGGCCCAGACCTTCCACCAGATAGCGGCCGCGCTCCAGCACCGGGTCAACCTGCGGGTTGGCGACAAAGTCGCTCGGCGTCGGGGCGAAGATGCCGCGCCAGAACGCCAGCGGCCAGCGCATCGACAGCGGCCATGGGATGTCGGTGTCCTTGTTGGCGACATTCACCGGCTCCACGCCGTGCATAAAGTAGGCGTACATGGCGCGCATGTCCGCTTCGCTGATCCGCGCGAACGAGGGATACGGCATCGCCGGATAGAGCGTGGAACCGTCTTTCCGCACGCCCTTGCGCACCGCGTCGTCGAACTCTTCGAAGGTGTACCCGCCGATGCCGTGTTCTTTATCCGGCGTGATATTGGTGGAGTAGATGGTGCCGATCGGCGTCTCCATCGGCAAACCGCCGGCGAAAGGTTTCCCTGCTTTGCCGTTGGTGTGGCAGGCGACACAGTCCCCCGCCCGCGCCAGATACTCCCCCTGCTTAATCAGATTGCTGTCCGCAGGCGCCTCTTCGGCGAAGGCCGCGCAGCTCAATGCCCCAAGCACCAGGGCCGATAACCATTGCATTTTCATCATCTGCCTTCCTTTATGCCTGCACCAGGGGACCCGGATTTTTCAGATACTGCTCACGGATCGCCTTCGCTGACCAGTAGGCCAGCGCGGCCACCGTGCCGGTTGGGTTGTAGCCCAGCCCCTGCGGGAACGCGGAGGCGCCGATGACGAAGACGTTATGCACGTCCCAGCTTTGCAGATAACGGTTAACGGCGCTGGTTTTCGGATCTTCCCCCATCACCGCCCCACCGTTCATATGGGTGGTCTGGTAGGTGGTGGTATCAAAGTGGCTGTTGGCGTTTTTTGGGCTGCCGAGGATATATTTCGGCTTCATCGCTTTGGCGATCGGCGCCATCTTATCGAACATAAACTGCGCCATCTTGATGTCGTTTTCCTGCCAGTCGAAGGTCATGCGCAGCAGCGGCTGGCCGAAGACGTTTTTGTAGTTCGGATCAAGATCGAGGTAGTTCTGCCGATAGGACTGGTGCGCGCCGTGGGCATCCATCGACAAGTGATGGGTGTAGGTGTCGGCCACCGCCGCTTTCCACTTGCTGCCCCACGCCGGGGTGCCCGGCGGTACCGGGAAACCGGAGATGGGCTTGGTCCCGGCCTGGTTGACCCAGAACGGCGAACCGCCGACAAAGCCCGCCGCGCCGTGGTCGAAGTTGTCGGCGTTGAAGTCGTCGACGCCGACGCCGTTGCCGCCCGCGCCGATAAACGGATTGGTATAGGTGTCTTTGTCGAAAATGGCCTTGATGGTGGTCATGTTCTGGTAGGCGAAGTTACGCCCCACCACCCCTTCGCCGGTCTCCGGATTGTACGGTTTGCCGATCCCGGAGAGCAGCATCAGGTGCACGTTGTGGAACTGGAAGGCGCCGATAATCACCAGGTCCGCCGGCTGTTCCATTTCGCGCCCCTGGCCGTCGACGTAGGTCACGCCGGTGGCGCGGGATTTGTCGTCGGTCAGGTTGACCTTCAGCACGTTGGCGTTGGTCCGCAGCTCAAAGCGTTTTTCCTGGCGCAGCGCCGGCAGAATGTTCACGTTCGGCGAGGCTTTAGAGTACATGTAGCAGGCGTAGCCGCTGCAGAAACCGCAGAAGTTGCACGGGCCCATCTGCGCGCCGTAGGGGTTGGTATAGGAGTCGGAGGTGTTGGCCGACGGCAGGTTATAGGGGTGATACCCCACTTCCAGCGCCGCTTTTTCAAACAGCTGCGCCGACCAGGTGTTTTTCTGCGCCGGCAGCGGGAAGTCGTCCGAGCGGTCCGGGGCGAAGGCGTTGCCGCCGCGGCCTTTGCCGACGACCTTGCCTTTGATCGACCAGGCGGTCCCGGAGGTACCGAATACTTTTTCCGCTTTATCGAAGAACGGTTCCAGCTCGTCGTAGGTGACGCCGAAATCCTGGATGATCATATCCTGGGGGATGAAGTTTTTGCCGTAGCGTTCTTCATAGTGGCTGCGCATCCGCAGCTCAATGGGATCGACGCGGAAATGGACGCCGGACCAGTGCAGCCCGGCGCCGCCCACGCCGGTACCCGGCAGGAAGGCCGCCAGCTGGCGATAGGGCACCGCCTGTTGGCTGGTGTTATGCCGGATGGTGACGGTGCTTTTCGATAGATCCTGGAACAGCTTGCGGCGGATGTTGTAGGTCAGCTCATCAATCACCTGCGGATAGGCGCCGTCCGGCCAGGTGTCGCGCATCGGGCCGCGCTCCAGCGCGACGACGTTGAGGCCCGCTTCGGTCAGCTCTTTGGCCATGATCGCCCCAACCCAGCCGAAGCCGACGATCGCGACATCGGTTTTTTTCAATACGGTGGCCATGATTACGCCCTCTCCCCATTAATTGATACCGGCGGGAAGGGGTAGCGTTCGCCCCGTTCAACCCAGTCCATAAAGTCGGCGCGCGCGCCGGGAAAATTAATCAGCGTCCAGCCGACCATGCCTTTATTGCCGCCATGGATCGGGTCGCTGAAGAACCCTTCGCGGGTGTTTTGCAGCAGATAGGTGAAGAACAGCGAGGCCGGCAGCTGTTTGAACTCGGCTTTACCCGATTCCCACAGGCCGAGCGCCTCGTCCTGCTGCTCGCTGCTCAGTTCAGCGAAGGTTTTATGATATTTGTCCTGACACCACGCCTCGGCGTCGGCGATCCCGAGGTTATAGATCTGTTTGGGCACCAACGGCAGCTGATAACCCATCTCTTTCGGCACGTCGGGATTGAAGGGCCCCTGCATATACCAGATGGAGCCGGTGGCGTAAGGGGTATTGAGCTGGCGGTCGATAAACTCCGGCACGCCGGCCTCTTTGGCGCCGGGACCGAGTTCATCCGCCGGGATTAAGCGAGCGACGGCGGCGTTGATAAACGCCCACTCACGATCGTTGAAGAACTGCGGCTTCCAGTCTCTGGCCGCCGCGGTGTTCCCGGAGGCTGGCTCTGAAGCGGGGGCCGCCTGCGCGGTCGCGCTGGTGGCCACGCCAATAGCCCCTGCTCCCGCGCCGCCGATCACCACCGTCGGGATCAGCGCCATCGATTTCACCAGGAAATCACGCCTGGAATTGTTGGTTTTCTCGCTCGACATCATCACATTCCTGTCATTGAAAATTACTGTTTTTGTCGCTGACAAAACCAGTGAATGTCGTGCTGGAACCGATACCATTGCGCTTTTAAACCGCTTAGCGTCTGGCCCGGCCCGGCAAGTCGGATAAAACATCGCCAGAGGCGATATCATTTATAGGGTTATCGTTTGGATAGTAGACGATTCTCAACGAAACGCGGGAAATCGGAGAGAAATTCACCGGTCTGTCATCGTGAGAAGAGTGCTGCCATAACCTTGAGGCGGTAAACCAGCGGCATTCACACCGCGCTGAGCTTACTCATGCGCCAAAAAAGAGTGACTTGTATCACAAATGTTATTTTTTGTTTATGGTACATGGCAGATTAAACGTCTGTAAATACTCGTATTAGGAATAATTAAACATTTTGAGCTGTTAAAAAAGTTAATAACCGTTGTTAACTATCTTGCATCTATTGTCCGGCTAGCGCCTTCAGCTGGCGATATCCCATCCACAGGAGAAGAGAAGATATGTTCGATCATGTGAAATTCGGCGTTAGCGACTATGCCGCCAGCAAAGCGTTCTTTTTGCAGGCCCTGGCCCCGCTTGGCGTAATGCTGGTCGGCGAAGGCGAACCGAGCTACGGCGCAGAGCTGGCCGGCAGCGGCGATGCTTCTCTATGCCTCTATCAAAGTGCGGAAAAACCGGCGCCGCTGCACATTGCCTTTCGCGCCGACAGCCGCGAGCAGGTCGATGCCTTCTGGCAGGCGGCGCTGGCCGCCGGAGGAAAGGACAACGGTGCGCCGGGGCTACGGCTAAACTACCACGCCAGTTACTACGCCGCGTTTGTGATTGCGCCAGACGGGCACAATATTGAAGCCGTGTGCCATCTGGCGGGGTAACGGGCGGCTACCGCTGCGGAAAAATCCACACATCCTCCGCCGGGAGCGTCAGATGGCAGTGTTCGGCATCGCGCAGCACCGTTCCGTAGGCGCGCAGCGGAAAGTCGTCGCCTTCGGTACGGAACAGGTACTCCCAGCGGTCGCCGAGGTACATGCTGGTCAGCAGCGGTAGCTGGAGGCTGTTATCCTGCGCTGCGCCGTCAAGTCGCAGGCGCTCGACGCGGATCACCGCCGTCGCCGGCTCGCCAACGCTAACCCCCTCGCCCGCTCGCCCCCACAGGCTCCAGCTGGCGCCTTCGATCCGTGCCCTGCCGTTCTCCAGCGCCATTACTTTGCCGTGCAGGCGGTTATTGCTGCCCATAAACTCAGCGGCGAACAGCGTCGCCGGGCTGCCGTACATCTCCTGCGGCGTCCCCTGTTGCTCAATGACGCCATTGTTCAGCAGCAGAATACGATCGGAGATGGCCATTGCTTCATTCTGATCGTGGGTGACCATTAGCGCCGAGAGGCCCAACTTAATGATCAGCTCGCGCAAAAACACCCGCGCCTCTTCGCGCAGCTTGGCGTCAAGGTTGGAGAGCGGTTCATCCAGCAGGATCACCGGCGGGTTGTAAACCAGCGCCCGGCCGATGGCCACCCGCTGCTGCTGGCCACCGGAGAGCTGGTGCGGATGGCGGTTGCCAAGGTGCCCCAGCCCCAGCTGATCCAGCACACGCTGCACCCGCTCTTTTATCTCCCCGGCGGCCACTTTACGCAGCTTCAGCGGATAGGCCACATTGTCGAACACCGTTTTGTGCGGCCACAGGGCATAGGACTGGAACACCAGGCCGAGGTTACGCTCTTCGGCCGGGATCTCGCTGCGCGGCGTGCCGTCGTACACCGTGCGGTTGCCGATGGCGATCCGTCCGCTCGTCGGTTTTTCCAGCCCGGCCACCGCCCGCAGCAGCGTGGTTTTCCCACTTCCCGAAGGCCCCAGCAGCGATACTACCTCCCCCCGGCCGAGCGTCATGGACACCCCCTTCAACACCGGGTTATCGCCATAGGTGAGATGCAGATTTTCTACCGATAACTCAATCATGTAATTTCACTCCAAAGCGCAGGGCGATACCCAGGCCAATCACCACCAGCAGAATATTGATAAAGGAGAGCGCCGCGACGATATCGATGGCCCCCGCCGCCCACAGCGACACCAGCATCGAGCCGATGGTTTCGGTACCCGGCGACAGCAGATAGACGCCGGTGGAATACTCGCGCTCAAAGATCAGGAACATCAGCAGCCAGGAGCCAATCAGCCCATAGCGCGACAGCGGAACGGTCACGTGGCGGGTGATCTGCCCCCGGGAAGCGCCGGTGCTACGCGCCGCCTCCTCCAGCTCCGGGCCCACCTGCAGCAGCGTCGAGGAGATGAGCCGCAGGCCGTAGGCCATCCACACCACGGTGTAGGCCAGCCAGACGCTGAAGATGGTGTTGCGCAGGGCGCGCAGCTGCACGATAAGGTGCTCCCGCAGCCAGTCGGCCACCGGCAGCGCCGAGAGCCAGCCGTGCTTCAGCGACTGATCGAGCCACATCGGTACAAACAGGAATACCCACAGGAAGGCCAGGCCGGCCAGCAGCCCCGGTACCGCGCGCGGGACCAGCACGCTGTAGTCGAGAAAGCGGGTGACGTTGTCCGCTTTGCGGTGCATGGCGATGCCGACAAACAGATAGCAGATCACCGCCAGCGCGCCGCCGATGATGCCGATAGCCATCGAGTTGACGATCGCCCGCAGCAGGTTGGGCTGCTGCCAGATATTGTGGAACGTCGCCAGCGACAGCTCATCCCATAGCGACACGCCGACGCCCCAGTTGGAGATAAAAGCGCGCAGCGCCACGCCGAGCAGCGGTACGCCGATGGTCACCGTCAGCCAGGCCACCACCACCGCCCCGGCCACCCAGCGCCATTTGCCCAGCGGCAGCGCCCGCGCCTGGGACGCCTTGCCCTTCATGGTGACAAAGCGGTTGGCGGTGCGCATCAGCCGCCGCTGGAGCATCACCAGCGGGATGGTGATGCAGATCAGCACCACCGCCACCGCCGCCATCAGATGGTAGGAGGGGGTGCCGAGCTTGTTAGTCAGCTTGTAGAGATAGGTCGCCAGCACCATGTTGCCCTCGGGGTCGCCCAGCACCAGCATCAGACCGAAGACTTCCAGACCGAGGAAAAAGAGCAACACGCAGGCGTAAAGAATGGATGGCCGCACCATCGGCAGACTCACCGAGGTCATCACCTGCAGCGGCGTGGCGCCGACGGTGCGCGCCGCCTCTTCCACGTCGGAACCGACGCTACGCAGCGCCGAAGAGATATAGAGATAGGCATGCGGAACGTGAGTTAAGCCGGCGATGACCACAATGCTGAACATCGAGTAGATATTCCACGGCACAAAGCCGATCAGCTGCTGCGCCCACTGGGAAAAGAAGCCTACCGGCCCGGCGGCCACCACGTAGCCAAAGCCCAGCACCATCGGCGAGACGAAGATCGGCACCAGGATCAGCGGCTCAATGATCCGCCGGCCGGGTAAATCGGTGCGCACCATCAGAAACGCCAAAATACCGCCCAGTGGAATGGCAATAATCACCAGGCCAAAGGCCAGAATAAAACCTGACTTTAATGCCAGATAAAAATCCGGGTCGGTAAAAATAAAGGCGAAGGCTTCCAGACTCCACGATTTGGAGCGGGAAAAGAACGGTGCCGAAAGAAAACTCTGCACCACAATAAATAACAGCGGGACATAAATCACCAGCGCCGTGATGCACACCACCACGCCGCGCGGCAGCCCCTGCCACTTTCTGCGTAATACGTTCATGGTTCATCCCTTCGGTCAGGTGAATAAACCCGCCGGGTGTGAATAGGGGCATCGGCGATGCCCCAGGGGAGGATTATTTCGCGGCGGCGCTGCGCCATTGTTTAATAAACTGCAGACGTTTTTGCGGCTGTAAATAATCGAGCAGCGTTTCGTTGACCGGGATCGGTTTTAACGCTTTGCCCAGCAGCGCGGTCATGCCGTCGATATCATTTTTACCTGCAATATCGCGACGAATAGAGGGAATATCCGCCTGGCTGGCGAGGATCTGCTGGCCTTTTTCCGACAGGACATAATCCAGCCACAATTTCGCCGCATTGGGATGTTCGCTCTCCTGGCTAATAAACGAGACGCGGGAGAGCACCAGCACGTAATCTTTCGGATAGGCAATACCTAAAGAGGGATCGTTTTTCGCCCGCGCTTCGGCATAAGAGCCAAGAATGTTATAGCCGATCAGGTTTTCGCCGGAGGAGACGCGCTCCATCATTGTGCCGGTGGATGACTGCACCGTCAGGCCGCCTTTGGCGATATTCGCCAGGTCGGCAAAATAGTTCGCGTCGGCCTGGCTGTCCTGTACCGCCAGCATAAAGCCGAGGCCCGATTTTTCGATATCGTAGGTGGTGACTTTGCCTTTAAATTTATCGGCCTGGCTGGCGATAAGTTTTGCCAGCGCGGTATGCGAATCCGGAACCTCATTCTGCGGGATCAGCCGTTTGTTATAGATAAACACCACCGGCTCATAGGTAGTGCCATAGGCTTTTTGCTGCCAGACCGCCCAGTCGGGTAATTGCTTCACCTCCGGCGAGGCATATTGTTCCGCGTATTCGGTGGCTAATTTCAGCGCGGTATCCATCGATGAGCTCCACACCACATCCCCGCTGCCGCCCCCGGCGGCCTGTTCGCTGATATAGCGGTTATACAGCTCGGTACTGTTCATGTCGTTATATTCGACTTTGACGCCCGGGTATTGCGCTTCAAATCCCTTAATTAACGGCCCGGCCGCTTTGGTATCGGTCGTGGAATAGACCACCACCTTGCCCTCTTTTACGGCGGCATCAATCGTTTTTTGATAATCCGCGGGATAGCCCGCAGGCACCTCCGCCCAGGCGGCACAGGCGAAAACGGCCGTCAGTGAAACCACTAAACCACTTATTTTCTTATACATGATACCAACCTTTAATCATCAATTAATAAACACAAATTTAACATATAGTGGTATCAGCTCCCCTTGCAACGACGGGGATGGCTTTTTTCTGGCTTTTGTGACACTGGCAGAATTTAAAAATGTGGTGTTTATGGCGTTAATTAAAACGCGATCCCGGCCCGGTTTTTTATCGTGTGTCGTATACGCAGGCGCTGGCGCAGCGGCATGTCGCCGGGAGACGCCGCCCTTGACCTTCTGCGCCGGGCGGCGCAGCATAAAACGGCAAACATAACAAAATAACAACAGACTACAGGAGAGAATCAGTGCCTACAGGACACCGCTTTCTGGCGACGGATCTGCATCAGTTTGTCGTCTCACTGTTTACCCATCTCGGCAGTACCCCAGGGGAAGCCACCCTCGTCGCGGACCATCTGATCGCCGCCAATCTTGCCGGGCATGACTCCCACGGCGTTGGGATGATCCCCAGCTACGTCAAATCCCACGCCGGTGGTTTTCTGCAGCTCAACCGCCACGCCACGGTGACCAAAGACGCCGGCGCCGTGGTCACCCTCGACGGCAACGCCGGCTTCGGCCAGGTGGTCGCCCACGAGGCGATGCAGTTAGGCATTGAAAAGGCGAAGCAGCACGGTATGGCGGCTATCGCCCTGCGCAACGCGCATCACGTCGGACGCATCGGCTACTGGGCCGAACAGTGCGCCGCCGCCGGGCTGATCTCCATTCACTTCGTCAGCGTCATCGGCGACCCGATGGTCGCCCCGTTCCGCGGGAAGGACAGCCGCTTCGGCACCAACCCGCTGTGCGTGGTGTTTCCCCGCGCGGGCCATCCGCCGCTGCTGCTGGACTACGCCACCAGCGCCATCGCCTTTGGTAAAACCCGCGTCGCCTGGCATAAAGGCGAAGCCGTGGCCCCCGGCTGTCTGATTGACGCCGAGGGTCGACCCACCACCGACCCGGCGGTGATGCAGACCTCTCCGCTGGGCGCCCTGCTCACCTTCGCCCAGCACAAAGGCTATGCCCTGGCGACGCTGTGCGAAGTGCTCGGCGGCGCGCTCTCCGGCGGGCAAACCACCCATCAGGAGAGCCTGCAGACCAGCGTCGACGCCATCTTTAACTGCATGACCACGGTGATCCTGCGCCCGGACGCGTTCGATGCCCCGGACAGCCAGGCGCAGACGGAGGCCTTTATCGCATGGTGTAAGCAGTCGCCGCACGATGCCGATGCCCCGGTGCTGGCGCCCGGCGAATGGGAGGCCGCCAACCGCGAAGCGCGGCTGGCGCAGGGGATCCCGCTGGATGCCGGCAGCTGGCAGGCTATCTGCGCCGCCGCGCGCGACGTCGGCCTGAGCGAATCGCACTTCGACCGCTGCCGCCCTCTCGCCTAGCCGCGTTTTACTCCCGCAGAGCGTCTGACGTCGGCGCTCTGCGTCATCGTCATTAGTGACGAGGTCATGCTCCCGTCATCAATCTCTTTTCATTTTTCAATACAGATCAAGAGTTTAAATTCTGGCACAAGACCTGCATAGCGCAACAGGCCTGCGTCTGCATCACCACCAGGCGATACCGCGATCGTTGCCCGTCGGGCCCGGCGCGACAGCGATCCTCAGTTCACTGTTAACAGGTCTGTTACTGATGAAAAAAATCACGAGCGTGTGCCCCTACTGCGGGGCGGGTTGCAAACTTAAACTGGTTGTCGACAACAATAAAATCATTCGCGCGGAGGCCGCCGACGGCGTCACCAACCAGAACCAGCTGTGCCTGAAAGGCTACTACGGCTGGGATTTTCTTAACGATACGCAGCTCCTGACGCCCCGTCTTAAACAACCGATGATCCGCTACCAGAAAGGCGGCGCCTTCACGCCGGTCAGCTGGCAGGAGGCGATTCGCTATACCGCCAGCAAGCTCAGGGAGATCAAAGAGAAGCATGGCCCGCGCGCCATCATGACCACCGGCTCCTCGCGCGGCACCGGCAACGAAACCAACTATGTGATGCAAAAGTTCGCCCGCGCGGTGCTGAACACCAATAACGTCGACTGCTGCGCCCGCGTCTGCCACGGCCCCTCCGTCGCCGGGCTACAGCAGGCGCTGGGCAACGGGGCGATGAGCAACTCGATTAGCGACATCGAAAACTCGAAGTGCCTGCTGGTCTTTGGCTACAACTGCGCCGACTCCCATCCCATCGTCGCCCGCCGGGTAATCAAGGCCCGGGACAACGGCGCCAAAATCATCGTCTGCGATCCGCGGCGCATTGAAACCGCGCGCATTGCCGATCGTCATCTGCAGCTCAACAACGGCAGCAACATGGCGCTGGTAAATGCCTTCGGCTATGTGCTGCTGGAGGAGGAGCTGTACAACAAAACCTATGTCGAACGCTATACCGAAGGGCTGGATGCTTACCGCGAGGCGGTGAAGGATTACGCCCCGGAAGCGGTGGAAGGGATTGTCGGGGTCAGCGCGCGGGAAATCCGGGAGGCGATGCGCATGTTCGCCGCCGCCCCATCCGCCACCATTATGTGGGGCATGGGGGTCACCCAGTTTGGCCAGGCGGTGGACGTGGTGCGCGGCCTGGCAAGCCTGGCGCTGCTCACCGGCAACCTGGGACGGCCCAACGTCGGCGTGGGGCCGGTCCGCGGGCAAAACAACGTACAGGGCGCCTGCGATATGGGCGTGCTGCCGAACCTGTTTCCCGGCTATCAGGAGGTCACCGACCCCGCCGTGCGGGCGAAATTCGCCGCCGCCTGGGGCATCGACCCGGCGCTGATGGACGACCAGGTCGGCACCCGCATCACCGAGGTGCCGCATAAAGCGCTGACCGACGAGATCAAAGCCTATTATATCATGGGCGAAGATCCGCTGCAGACCGAAGCCGACCTCGGCCTGGTGCGCAAAGGCATCGAGGCGCTGGACTTCGTGGTCGTGCAGGACATCTTCATGACCAAAACAGCGGAAATGGCCGATGTCCTGCTGCCGGCCACCTCCTGGGGCGAGCACGGCGGCGTCTTCACCTGCGCCGACCGCGGGTTCCAGCGGTTTGAACAGGCGATCCCTCCGGCGGGAAATGTGAAGCGCGACTGGGAGATCATTAGCCTGCTGGCCAGCGAATTGGGCTATCCGATGCACTATGAGAACAACCAGCAAATCTGGGACGAGATGCGCGAGCTCTGCCCGCTGTTCTACGGCGTGACCTGGGAGAAAATGGGCGATATGGGCCATGTCCAGTGGCCGTGCCCGACCCTCGATCATCCCGGCACGCCATGGCTGTATAAAGACAACCGCTTCGACACCCCCTCGGGTAAAGGGCAGCTGTTCGCCACCGCCTGGCGCGCGCCGGCGGAGCGCCCGGATGACGAGTGGCCGCTGGTGCTGTGCACCGTGCGGGAAGTCGGGCATTATTCCTGCCGCTCGATGACCGGCAACTGCGCCGCGCTGCAGTCGCTGGCCGACGAGCCGGGACGGGTGCAGATGAATCCCGCGGATGCGCAACGACTGGGGATCGCCGACAAACAGCTGGTGTGGGTCAGCTCCCGGCGCGGGAAGGTGATCTCCCGCGCCGACCTCAGCGATCGCATCAATCCGGGGGCGGTCTATATGACCTATCAGTGGTGGGTGGGCGCCTGCAATGAGCTGACCCAGGATAACCTCGATCCGATCTCCAAAACGCCGGAAACCAAATACTGTGCGGTGAAAGTGGAAGCGATTGCCGACCAGCAATGGGCGGAGCACTATGCCTGGACGGCCTACAGCGACATGAAAGCGCGACTGAAAGCCGCTGCCGACGTCTGACCTCAGGGAGCGCAGCGCGCTCCCTCTGCCGCTGCCGGTGGGTTACGCCGCCGGCAGCTGTTTCTCCACCAGCCCCACCCACATGGCGACGCCGGGGCCGATCAGCGCATCGTTAAAGTCATAGCTGGCGTTATGCAGCGGCTTCGACGGGGTTTCGCCGTCGGTGCCTATCCAGAAATAGGCCCCCGGACAGGCCTCCAGCATGCAGGCAAAATCTTCGGAGGCCATCGACGGCGCCTGATTCCAGCGCACCGCTTGCGCGCCGAGAGTGGCGACGGCCACCTCGCGCACCTGCTGCGCCTGCAGCGCATGGTTTTTGGTCACCGGATAACCCGGGAACCAGCTAATCTCGCCCTGCACATCGGACACCTGCGGCTGGGTCGCCACATAGCTTTCGATGAGCTCCCGCACGCGGGCGCGAACGCGATTGCTCAGACAGCGGAAGGTACCGCGCAGCACCACGGTGTCCGGGAGGACGTTGATCGCCTCGCCGCCGTTTATCTGGGTGATGCTGACCACCGCGGAATCCTGCGGCGACAAGCGGCGGGACGGAATGGTCTGCAGCGCCATTATCAGCTGCGCCGCCGCGACGATCGGATCGGCCCCGCTCTCCGGCATCGCCGCATGACAGCTCTTTCCGCGCAGGGTTATCTCGAAGGCGTCCAGTGAGGCCATCATCGCGCCATCGCTGAGCGCCACTTCGCCAAGAGGGATCCCCGGCCAGTTATGCAGCGCGTAGATGGCGTCCATCGGGAAGCGCTCAAACAACCCCTCCTCCACCATTTTGCGCGCACCGCCGAGGTTCTCTTCCGCCGGCTGAAAGACAAAGTGGACGGTGCCGCTGAAATGGCGGGACTGCGCCAGATGGGCGGCGGCCGCCAGCAGCATCGCGGTATGGCCATCGTGGCCGCAGGCGTGCATCACCCCGGCGCGGCGTGAACGGTAGCTGACGCTCCCCAGCTCGGTGATCGGCAGGGCGTCCATATCGGCGCGCAGGCCGATAACCGGCCCGGGGCCGTTCTCCAGCGTCGCCACGACGCCGGTGCCGGCCAGCCCGCGATGCACCTGCAGCCCAAACGAGGCCAGCAGCTCCGCAACGCGGCGCGAGGTCTCCTGCTCCTGATATCCGAGCTCAGGCGCGGCGTGAAATTCACGTCGCCAGCCAACGGCTTCGGCGATCAGTGACGGCGATACGGCCATGTATTACTCCTTTCCTGCATAGCGTAATGCTGAATAATCGGTCATGCGTCGCGTTTTCCCCGTCGCTCACCGGCGTCGGGGCGCTACCGCTCCCTCCGTTATATCCTGTCGTTACCACGCTGACAACGTCATGAAATGCGGCGGCGGCGCGGCGTACAGCCCACCTGCCGCCCTGCGGCCCTTTTTTGGTAGTGATTTCAACGGTGACAACGGCCAGTCGATTAATTATTATGCAACTCAGGACGGCAATTTGCCGAAGGATCCACTACTGACCTCTCCGTCATCGGAAATAAAATGTTTAACCCAGACCAGAATCGTCTTGCCCCCACGCTGGCGATGATCATGGCCGCGTCGCTTGTGGGATTTATCACCGGCTATACGGTGCCGTTAATCAGTCTTGAGCTGGCGCAGCAGCAGATCGCGCCGCTGTACGTCGGCCTGCTGGCCGCCCTGCCGCCCGCCGGCATGATGATCTCCTCTTTCCTCTCTCCTGCGCTGTGCCGGCGCGTTGAAATGGGCGTGCTGCTGAGCGGCAGTCTGATCCTGCTGGCGCTGGCGACCATCGCCTCATGCATGACTACCGATATGACGCTGCTTTTGCTGCCGCGCCTGCTGACCGGCCTGGCCTCCGGGGTCATTATCGTACTCGGCGAAAGCTGGATCACCGGCGGCGCGGCGGGCAGCCAGCGCGCTACCCTCACCGGTCTCTACGCCTCGGCCTTTACCGGCTGCCAGCTGGCCGGGCCGCTGCTGATCTCCGTCGGCCCCGCCTGGCAGACCTCAGCGCTGATAGCGATTGTCGCGGTCACCGCCGTCTGCCTGCTGATGCTGCGCCATCTGCCCACCGGCACTCGTGAAAGCCTCGGGGAGCGCGCCAGCTGGCGCAGCCTCGGCGCCTTTCTGCCGGTACTGGCCTCCGGGGTCTTCTGCTTCGCCTTCTTTGACGCCAGCATCCTCGCCCTGCTGCCGCTGTACGGCATGGACAAAGGGCTGAATGAAGGGCTGGCGGTGCTGCTGGTCACCGTGGTGCTTACCGGAGATGCGATGTTCCAGACCCCGCTCGGCTGGCTGGCCGACCGGGTCGGGATTCGCCGCGTGCATCTGAGCTGCGCGGTGGTTTTCAGCCTGTCGCTGCTGGCCCTGCCGCTGATGCTCGGCTCGCGCATTCAGCTGATGGCCATTTGTCTGCTGCTGGGCGCCGCGGCGGGCGCACTTTATACCCTGTCGCTGGTGCGGGCGGGGAAAACCTTCAATGGGCAGAAGCTGATTATGATTAACGCCCTGTTCGGCTTTTTCTGGTCCGCCGGCAGCGTTGCCGGGCCGGTAGTCAGCGGCATGCTGATCGGCATCACTGGTTACGATGGCTTGATCGTCACCCTGGTGGCCAGCGGCGTACTGTTCCTGTTGATTCAGTGTCTGTGCAAAAACGAGAAAACCCTGCTTGCCAGTGAGCAGGAAGATGACATGGACGAGGCGACGGAGTCCGCACGGTAGTCCTCACGGGCTGGCCTGGCGCCAGCCCTTTTTTATGGCCCTCACCGGAGGGTATCCTGTTCTTGCTGGCTCACTGCTGTTAACCATTGCCGGCCCCCCAGCCGAGAGGAAATCCCATGGAAAGTAATACCTTACATCGTGGCAGATTGATCGATCATATTCTGCTGGTTGTCGAAGACTTTGAGGCAAGCAAAAACTTCTATACCGCCGTACTGTCGGCGCTGGAGATCCCGGTTATCACCACCGCCAATGAATACTTGCTGGCCGACGAACTGGTGGTGGCCTCACGCCACAGCCCGGAGGCTGCCGGGAAACTGACTGGGCGCCACCACCTGGCATTCCAGGCCAGAGATCGTGACATGGTCGACGCTTTTTACCATGCGGCGCTGACCCATTGCGGACGTGATAACGGCGCGCCTGGCGAACGACACTATCATCCTGGTTACTATGCCGCTTTTGTGCTGGATCCGCAGGGGAATAATATTGAGGCGGTGTACCATGGCAAGGCTGAGCGCAGCGCCGGGTCTGTTGCGATCAGCTTCACGCAGTAAGCGGGCGAAAGTCACATTTTCTTACCTGCGCAATTCCCATAATAAATGTGGGTGTTATCATTTCCTTGATGAATAATTCATACCCATAGCTGAGGCGTCGATGCTGGAAAACCTAATCATCTGATAATCAGACTTCCGACCATCACTGGCCGGACTGATTATCACTGCGCTGAAATCGAATGCGGACACTGGCGAGTGTTCGCCTATTTTGCCCATGATGATGACAAAGGTTTCCCGGTATGAATGTTTCCCCTCAGGAGCAAGCGACTTTATTCATTCTCGTCCCCTGCGGACAAACGCTCCACATCCACGCGATGGCAGCGAGACCCCTCCCTCGCATAAGAAACGTCACCCCCAGCCAGTTAACCCGGTGCGTTATCCCTCTGCCATGCTCGATCACTCCCTCTGCATGCCGTTGCGTTGCCTTACCCAATGACCGTCGTCAGGCGAATTTTATCTTTCGGTTTGTCATTCCGCGGCCAGCCTGTGACGACAGCCGCAAGGGATCCACATCAACCAGGCCCCGATACCAGGGAAACCGTCACCGACCAGGGAGTCTTCGCGTATGAAATTAGCGTTGGGACCGTACATCCGTTTTAGCAGAATCTTGTTATTTCCGCTGGCGATGGTTATCTATGATTTTTCTGCTTATCTGACTACCGATCTCATTCAGCCGGGTATTATCCACATCATCCGGGAATTTGAGGCTGATGTTGCGTTAGCCCCGGCCTCCGTCAGCCTCTATTTAGCCGGGGGGCTGGCATTACAGTGGCTGCTGGGGCCGCTCTCCGACCGCATTGGTCGCCGCCCCGTACTACTGACCGGAGCCATCATCTTTTCTTTGGCCTGCTTTAGCATGATCTTTGTCACGTCGATTGATCAATATCTTATCGCCCGTTTTATCCAGGGAACCAGTATCTGCTTCATTTCGACAGTCGGTTATGTCTCCATCCAGGAGGCTTTTGATGAAAAAGAGTCTATCCGCATTATGGCGGCGCTGACATCCATCGTTTTGCTGGCGCCGGTAATCGGGCCCCTGGCGGGCGCTGGCCTGATGAATTTCCTGCACTGGAAGTTATTGTTTGCGATCATCGGCGCCATGAGCTTGCTGGCCTGGGCGTTACTGATTTTTAACATGCCAGAAACGGTCACCTCTCAGGGCCGGGGGTTTCGTCCGGGAGAGGTATTTTCCGAGTTTGTCCGCGCCTTTAAACAGCCGGTGGTGCTCACGGGCGCGCTGGCCTTGTCATTCAGTAACCTGCCGATAATCACCTGGGTAGCACTCTCTCCGGTGATCCTGATCGATGACGGCGGGATGTCGCGCGGCGCCTATGCCTGGACCCAGGTGCCTGTCTTTGGCGGCGTTATTATTGCCAGCATCATCGTGGCCCGTTTTATCAAGGATCCGACCTCTCCCCGCTTTATCTGGCGCACTATCCCGATACAGCTGACCGGGTTGTTGGTATTACTGGCGGGAAATATTGCATGGCCCCATACCTGGTGGTGGTCCGTTTCAGGAACAAGTCTCTATGCCCTCGGAACAGGCCTGTTGTTCCCCGTATTATTCCGTTTTGCGCTTTTTTCCCACTCCCTGCCGAAAGGGACGGTTTCAGCCACCATCAACATTGTGGCGCTCAGTTTTATGGCGGCCTCGGTGGAAGTAGCGCGCTGGGTTTACTTCCAGGCTGGCGGCAGAATAGCCTTTCACTGCCTGGCGCTGATAGCAGGAATCGTCGTCATCATGCTGGTCTCGCGCTTGTTAAAACTCCGTCAGCAACATCTTCTTCAGCCAGCCTGAAGGTTTAGGCCTTTTTGCCCGCAACAGGAGAACACTATGTTTTCATACATTATGCTGGGAACGAACGATCTGCCACGCGCCATCAAGTTCTATGACCCGTTAATGGCGCTGCTGGGACACGTCAAAGCCGGCCGTAACGAACAGGGGGCGTCCTGGGGCACCTTCAACGGCAATCACACCTGCGGGCTGTGCGTGGGCGTTCCTTTTGACCAACAGCCTGCCGGGGTGGGTAATGGAACGATGGTGGCGCTTAACGCCCGCTCCGTCGCACATATTGCGGAACTGCATGCCCTCGCCCTGCAACTCGGCGGACGTGACGAAGGCGGTCCCGGTCACCGGCCGCAGTATGGCGACGGTTTTCACAGCGCCTACGTCCGCGATCCCGACGGCAATAAGCTGGCGTTTGTTTACTATGCGTCTGCAGATTGAATGGCTGCAGCGGAGGTGGCTTTTGCAGGCGGAGATAAGGGAGTCAGGACGGCCAACTTCGCCGTCCTTATTCACCGAGGAATAAAAAAGCCAGCAGCTCAAGCGCTGCGGCTTATCTTCCCGGCAAGTTATCTACCGCAAAGTGATAACGTAATCCGGCGTCGCGCATACAGCGTTTCCGCCGCCAGCTGAAAATCATATTCCATCGCCTTCAGCTTTTTCGTCTTAAGCTGTTTTAGTGGAATACCCTCGATATGCCCTGTCGCGACCAACCACCGGATTTCAGCCGTACTCAGCTTGAGCTGTTTTTTCAGTATTGATAGCAGGCTGATGCGAAATGGCTGACTGACTCTGACGCGCACCGTTATCCGCTGACATGCCTTCAACGTAACCGACCATTGCTCGTGAATACGAAAATCAGGTTGCCCCGACGGCTCGGCGCGGTTGCGCTTCAGCGTCGCGAGGTCAGCGGCATAATAGTGAACCATGGCTGCATCGTTCTGCAGCAGGCGCTGAAGCAGTTCACGGTTTATCTTGCTGACGTGCAGCCTGGAAAACAGGGCGATATTCCAGGTGTAATCGCAGCGCGTGCATTTATAGATGCTCCAGATATCCAGCAGCTTCTTTTGCGAATTCACCCGGATGGCGCCGGAAGGCGCGAAGTCGCGTTTTACATTGCAGGCGGGGCAGCGTTTGGCAATGTGCTGATACCCCACGGGCGTGACCGTCCATGTAACTGTCATAACGTACCTTTTTTAACCCATACGAAACCGAGTCCGTCATTAACGGACCATGATTTTTGGCGTATGAAAAATAGTTAATCGCTATTTTTCAGTGGGTTAAAAAAAGATTTCCAACGTTATTTTCCTGGAGAAGTCCTAATCGACACCCTGAGATTAACAAAGGGGTTATCGCGGGATATATGAGCCCAGTCAATGTTTGCGCGGATGATTAAAAGCTTCGTCAATACACCCGGAATGCTCAGCGGGCTGGCATCGCGCCAGCCCGCCCGGTTTACAGCACCTTGCTGAGGAACGCGGCGGTGCGTGGGTTGCTCGGCGCGCTAAAGATCTGCCCCGGCTTGCCCTCTTCCTGAATCACGCCCTGGTCGATGAAGATCACCCGGTCGGCCACTTCGCGGGCAAAGCCCATTTCGTGGGTCACGATCACCATGGTCATCCCCTCGCTGGCGAGGTTTTTCATCACCTCCAGCACGTCGCCCACCAGCTCCGGATCCAGCGCCGAAGTGGGCTCATCGAACAGCATTATCGACGGCTTCATCGCCAGCGCGCGGGCGATGGCTAAGCGCTTCTAACACCTTCAGGCTACAATCACACTACCACACATAGGAAAACCTCTTAGAATGACTCCTGTGAAGCCTGAGCTATGTTAGCTATGCCACTATTCCACCTGATAATCATGCAGGCCTTATAACTCAAGGGCTTAGCAATAGGCCTGTGTCGATGATGTGTAGGAATGCATAAATGTTAAAAGCATTAACACGCCCTTTAATGAGAGTAATACGGCTGTCGGTAGGCTTATTTGTTATGGCTTGTGATTCTCACCCACTTATGCCCACCACCATGAGGTGCTATGTGATGATAAGTATGCTTTTACAAGCTGTCTGTTTTTATTGGTTTTTCTTTCAATGTCATGTTCGGAGAACATAACGGGAGTTAACGGTATAATTCCAGCGCATCAAGCAAGCTCATTTTCTGTTATGCATACCTATCAGCCAGATGAGAACGCATTTATGCGCAAACCAAATCACCCTCAAGTGTACCGATTCATTATCCGATTGGTTACCGTTAAGTTAATTGCATAAATGTGATGAATAATACGATATAGCTCAGATAGGAAGGCCGCATTACTGGCTAGGCTTTTTAATGTATTTGTGCGCATGTGAGTAAATCCTTAATAGCCTCTATAGACGATGATGTAAGTGACCTGGATAATGCATCACATCGGTCACGCAGTGTGTCTAATATCAAATTATTGAGGAAGAATGAAATGGCTTTAACTATCGGTGAACTGGTTAAGTGGACTAAAGACCAGATTTTAAATGTTCAGGATAACGTGGAAAACCGTAAACTTGATTTTGGTAAAGAGGGCTACTTAAAGGGCAAATGGAATGACTCCCTTGGTGATTACTTTGAAGTAATTAAACTGAATGGCGTTGAAATTCTGGTTGACGGCCATCACAGACAGGATGCAATTAAGCGCAAGGCATTAACAGACCTACCTAAGCTCTTTCCCGTACTTCTGCGTGAGGCTGACAGCATTGAGGACATTCGCAACCGTCAAGATGCATTGATGGAAAACAAGCGTGCTCCAACTGCTGGACAGCGCAAAGACATTGCTAGCAAGCGCGTTAAGCTGGGAGAACTGAAAAGCAAACACGCCAAGGCTGTTGGCGTGACTGCGTACAAGCAATTGGGATTCAAAGGAAGCGACCTGTTAATTAAAGGGGCAACCGACTATAGGAAAGAATTGTTTATTTTCGATGAGTGGGACATTGAATACAAAAAATCAATGTTTTCGCAGGGCATATTAGCGGCTGTACTGAAAACCATTCGCATGAACGAGAAGCTTGCACATATCTTTTGGACCAATGTAACTAAAAATGCCAGCGACAAGCATTCCAAAAAGGTCAGAGCAAAGATGATTGCTGGCGGTATGGGCGAAGGCTACAACTCAGCCTGTTTTGAATTGGCAACAGACCGCTTTGAACAGTGGGCTGAAGAAATGGAGAGCAATGAGCAAGCATTCACACCAGCTGAACCAGAGAAAAAAGAAGAATCTGATAATGAGTTTCTTTTGCGACTCACTGGCTTAGGGTTTGGCGACCTGCTTGAAGAAGAGGATGAGAAACGCTTAACCAGCCTGAAAGAGAAAGGCAATGAAAAGGCCGCTACTATTTATGAATTACTAACCGCACCAGAGCCAGCAGAAGGCGATAAAAACGGAAACGTATTGCCTGTGGCAAAAACACGCACGCAGGCCTGTATAGAGCGTTTCAGGGGCATTGTATGAGCACCAAGAAGCCCGTTCAGTGGGTTCTTTCAGGTCAACGGGTTTACCGGTTTTGTTGAGATAGAACCTAGCGGTGTTATGTGGGTTCACTTCTCTTGCCAGAGGATGGCCTATAGCACTATGCAGGGCAAGCTAAAGCAAGTTGTTCATAGTGTTATGGTTCAATTTAATCTTGTGTCTGCATGGCGCAATTAATTTAATGTGGAAGGATTTAATAAATGATTACCATCGGCTTTTATCACATTTTTATTGCCATTTGCGTTTATCTCCTGAATAAGCGAGTTAACGGATTCTGCTCAAAACGAGTAGTAATTGGCTGCATACTGGTTCCTCTGGCTGGTGTTTATTGCCTGTATCGCATGATTACAGGTTATTGGGCTGGAGTGGCTGAACTTCGTTTCAATCCGGTGAAGTGGGAAAAATGAAAAACATCGCTATTAAATCTCTCTATGTGGCTGGCTGGTTTACTTTGCTGTCGGTGGTCATGTTTTGGGAATCGAGCAGCGACCGTGTGCATTTAATCTTTGCATGGATGTCCAGCGAAACGATGGTTATGGTTGGCTTTGCATGCATCCCTTTAGCCATTATCTCAGCGCTACCTGCTATGTGGTATGGACTCCTTATCACGGTGTCATACAGCATTAAGTTTGTACGGAATAACTCAAAATGAAAAAGGCACTTGTTGCAGCTTTAGCTTGCCTAGCCCTCTCAGGATGCCACTCAGAAGAAAGCAAATATTATGCAGGTGGTGAGTCCTCTGGTGCTAAAGACTATTACACTTTTGACGTGGATAGCAATAAAGCAGTAATGCATAGCCACCTGCACGGGATGTCGCAAATCTACCCCAAAACCAGAGAGGGTTATTGCAGGGTTATTAGTTCAACCTTCAAAGAGAAAACATGCCTCTCATTTGCTAACGAAAATGATGTAATTATGTGGGATGAAATTGCATCAACCGACCTACAATACAAGCATGAGTTTGGTGTTGTGAACTTTAACGACCCAATGGAAACCGTGCACTATTTAAAGGCCAACTAAATAAAATGATTTTATTCATTGCATTCATTATCGCATTGGGGCTTTTCCTCTACAAACTAGATGTAGTGAGAAATCAAGCCAAAGAACTAAAGAAATTGATTGAGGGACAGGAATGAAACTTAAACTTATTGCATTCCTTTCCGTGTCGACTTCTCTGCTTTCAGGATGTTGCACCATGTTTAATCCTGCTGAGCATCCCGTAAAGGTCGACTCACTAGCCCCTGTGAAGTTCAGGGTGGTACGTGAAAGCGATAATGTCACAGTAACTGAGGGAACCACACCAACCACCATCACGGTTAACCAGCGTGAAGCACCCTATCGTGTACAGGCAGTGAATAGCGACGGGAAGTATGTGAACGATGGAGAAATTAAGTCTGTGCACAGCTCTAACTGGGAATGGGGTAATGTATTAACCCTGAACCTCGGGGACATTCCAGACGTAATTACCAAATCTTATCAGGTGCTTCCTGATTCATTCAGACTCACAGACCCCGATACAGTGGCTTATTTCAAAGAACTTAACTAATACGCTGAAGGAAAGAAATGAAACGTTTAATTATTGTGGGGCTTTTGGCTGCACTTAGCGCTAGCGCAATGGCAGACACCAACCTGAATGAAATGGCAGCACTTGAGAATGCGCTTGCTAAGCCCAAGTCAAAGAACTCTGTACCAGACACTCACTGGGTATGCTCACATACAGCTGACAATGGCTTTGTACAACCTGACATCCCTTTAGTGCTCACATACTGGGGAGCTAACAGAGCAGTGATGTTTAGCCCCTCTGGTGACACTGGAGACATTTTCATCTTTGTCACTGAGGACAGCCTTTCACATGGCGTATATGACGTCTCACGACAGGCTGCAATAAGCCTCACCAAAGAAGACGCTAACACAGCGGCTGTGATTTATAAGACAGCACAGGACACCCTGAACTTTGATTGCAAACTGGGTACTGAACAGTAAGGCACAGGTGATGCATGAATAAATTCGCTCCACCCCTCCAGATGAGCAGGGAGGGAATGACAGTAGAAACACGTATCAGCAGATGCAGAGAACGCATCAAAGAGATTGAGCATAAACTTGCTATAGAGCGTCGCTTGTTGTCTCAACTCTTCGCTGAGGAACGCGAGCAAGCCCTGAAGCGTGAAGCTGAGGCCAATCCAGAGAAAGAGTTAACCCACTGGCAAAAAGTGAGACACGAAGAAGGAATGAGAATGCTAAACCAGTTAACGAAACGCTCCATCGAGAATGGAACCTATGAAGCCATAATGAAAGAATGGGGTAAAGAAATGGATGAAGCACGTAAATATGGTGAATATAAAGATGCAATGGATAAAGCTCATTTCTGGTTAGAGAGATTGAAATAGGCCGTATGCTATGTGACTCTGAAGAGAATGAAGGGCTACTTAGGTAGCTCTTTTTATTTGTTAACTAGAGGATGACTTACCTTTTCTTTCAGCGATTCTTTTTGACTCTATTCTTTTATTAGTTTTGATTAGTAATGAATAGTAATGATTATGGGTAGAATTTACCCCAGCCTGGGGAAATTTTTACCCCACCCAAAAACTCCCTGACTTAAACAATGAATATTTATCTCAATACAATGTATCACTGAGGCAAGGTCTAGTTATTAGGTAGGTGCCGCCGGAGCCGACGGTATAGGTTTCCGCAGCCGCCTGTCCGGCAGCCGTCAGCGCGGCTATCATGCAACACGCTTTGAGCAAATTCTTGA
>SKEY01001121.1_pt1 | contig 36873 bp, 34 predicted proteins | sample 4843871 | NCBI WGS metagenome assembly SKEY01 (sample SAMN11008797, study PRJNA524170) | human gut metagenome | biome: Human fecal sample; material: Feces; isolation source: fecal sample from pouch patient p36 | host: Homo sapiens | place: Israel: Tel-Aviv | collected 2016-12-04 | reverse complement strand
GGGGGGTTTTCCCGCTTTAGGAAAAGGCCGAGCTTTGAGACCGCGCGCCGGTTTTGCGCGTTGGCTCAAAGTCGTGCCCAGTGCGTTCCAGCCCAGCCGCCGCGGAGCCAGCTCGTACTACCGGTGTTCCACCAGCCGCTGCAAGAAAAAACCGGCCTCCTGTTTTGCTTATAAAAATTATAAATAATAACTACTATTATCTTTGACCCGCGAACCAGCACTCCCGTAAAATTTTAATTGTAATAAAGAATGACTGCGACATTATCAAAAAATATTCGAGGGGAGTGCATCTTTATGAATGCATTTATTGGATGGTTGAATCGGCATGTGGTGCCGATCGCGGCTAAGATTGGATCAATTCGGTGGTTAGTTGCTTTGCGTGACGCGTTTATTGCGATCATGCCAGCGATGATGGCCGGTGCAGTTTCGACAGTCTTGAACGTTTTAATTCGCGATATTCCGACCCAGTTCAAGTGGATGGGCATTGTTGATTCAATGCAATGGCTGATCGGCATTAATGCGATGGTTTGGACCGGCACACTGGCGATTCTAGGCTTGCTGTTTGCCTTCACGTTCGGCTATCAATTAGCAGTCCAGTACCAAGTTGAGCCGGTGACTGGCGGGATTGTGGTACTGGGCGCATTCATCATGAGTTTACCGCAGAATTTCACAGTCGCTTTAAGCAGTGCACTTGGTAAAGGCGCTACAAAGTTGATTACCGATGCTGGTGGGGTCGTTGATGGCAAGAACATCAGCATGTGGGGTTACTTCAACTTTGGCAAGTTCTTTGGTTCCTATGGCTTCTTCACCGTCATGATCATGGGCGGCATCGCCATGACCTTATACATCTGGCTCATGAAAAAGAATGTCACGATTAAGATGCCAGAGGCGGTGCCGCCTGCTATTGCGAAGGCGTTTACCGGGATCATTCCAGCAACGGCTGCGTTGTATTTAGCCGGTGTGATCAACTATCTGATTAGCTTAAACAAAACAACGGTGATCGAATTTATTGCTACCTTAATTCAGGAACCATTGCTGAATATGTCGCAAGGTTTCTGGGCAGTCTTACTGATGACACTGTTGGTGCAAATCTTCTGGTTCTTCGGTCTGCACGGGACCAATGTGCTCGGACCGGTGTTGGATTCCATTTGGTTGACCGCCCAAATTGCTAACATGAATGCGTTCATGAAAGGTGAAGCGTTACCGTTTGTCTGGACCCGAAACGCATTTGATCTGTATGCATGGATTGGCGGCGCCGGCAGTACCTTGCTGCTGCTGATTGCCATCCTCCTGTTTTCAAAACGAGACGATCAACGTACCGTGGCAAAATTATCAATTGCCCCAGGCTGCTTCAATGTGAATGAACCTGTGATGTTCGGGTTGCCGATCGTGCTGGATCCGATTTACTTCATCCCATTCATTTTGGCGCCAGTGGTCATGGTCTCAATCGCTTATGGCGCCCACATCCTCGGCTGGGTATCGCCAGTTAAGAATCAAATCGTCTGGTCAATGCCACCGTTTGTCAACTCGCTGATTGCAACCATGGACTGGCGTGCACCGATTCTACAGGCAGTCAATATGGTCATCGGGTTCTTGATCTATGTGCCATTCGTCAAAGCAGCCAACAAGTTGGACCCTGAGTTGACCGTTGACGAACCGGTGATGAAAAAAGAAAAACGCGTGAAGGAGACAGGCAAGCTGGAAGGTGATGCTGTTTGAAAAATGTGACAGCAAACTTAATCTTGCTCAATCTCAGTATGGCCATCGTGATGTTCAGTCCATTATTGCCATCACCATGGCAGATCATTGGCTGCGGCATCGGCATTGGTTTAACGATTGTGTTCGTCCGTCGCTATGTTCAGTTGATCAAGGCACAAAAGCAGGAGGGGCGCGATGAAGATCACCATGAATCTGCCGGTTGAGCCGGCGGTCTTTTTCAAACAGTTACAGCTCTCGGCATTGGCAGACATTCGCACGCATACCGGCCGGGAACCTTTACCGGGAAGTTTGCGCGGGTTTAGCTATGCTAAAAAATGGCCGAATGGTCGGCAGGCGCGGCTGCAGATTACCGACATGGAGCCGAACAAAGTCTATGCTTATACATTGGCAACGCCGCAAGACGACTTTCGCGTTAGCTATCGCATAGTGCCACTTGCATCGGGAAAAAGTCGGTTGGAATATGAAGAATCCTTAGTCGCAAAAACGGCGCGCGGCACGGCCAACAATCGGGTGAGCGGCATACTGATGGGCTGGTTTCGGAAACGCCGATTCAAGAAAATGGCCTTGAAGATGTGTCAATCTTAAAAAAGTTGCCTTTAGAGGTGACACCCCATGTGTATCGGCACGGAGCACGAAGCAAGCAATACAAGACAGTGAAACAAAAAACAATGACTCGACAGAAGGAGGCGAAAAAATGGGACAGATTGGGATCAGTCTATACCCAGAACAAACCACGGTAGCGAAGGCGACTGCTTATCTAGAAATGGCTCATCAGCTTGGGTATCGGCGGCTGTTTACATCGCTATTGCAGTTGTCTGGCGAAAAAGGCCGCGATCAGTTGGCCATTTTTAAGGCTGTTGTCGCCAAAGCAACTCAACTTGGATTTAAAACGATTGTCGATATTGCACCACCGTTATTTTCCGAGTTAGAAATTGATTATCATGATCTGAGTTTCTTTCACGAACTGGGCGTCTGGGGCTTGCGGCTTGACGAGGGATTTACTGGGCAAGAAGAGGCGTTGATGACGCATAACCAGTATGGCTTGAAAATTGAGATCAATATGAGTGCTGGCACGAATTATGTTGATGCCATCATGCCGTTTGGACCACGTCTAGATAACTTGTTAGGCTGCCATAATTTTTACCCGCAGCAATATACTGGTTTGGGTGATGAGCGGTTTGTGGCCTACTCGCAGAAGTTTCGACATTATGGCATTCGCACTGCGGCATTTGTGACTGCGCCAAGTGCTGATCATGGGCCGTGGCCGATCAGCGAAGGCTTGCCGACACTGGAAAGTGATCGCGATCGGGCCATTGCCAGTCAGGTGCACCATTTGCGACTGACCGAGGTGATTGACGATGTGTTAATCGGCAGTGCGATGGCGAGCGAGGCTGATTTGCACGCCGCGGCACTGGCCTTCTTCTGTCCGTATCCGGCATTGCGCGTGCATCCAACGGCGGCCATTTCTGAATTGGAAACCAAGATTGCATTCAGTGAGGCGCATTTATATCGTGGTGACGCCTCAGATTATCTGGTTCGCGACACCCAACCGCGCGTTCGCTATGCAGGACAGGCGATTCCGGCGCATGATGCAACTGGCACGTTACACCGTGGCGATGTTGTCGTGGTGAATGAGACGTATGCCCGCTATGCCGGAGAACTGCAGATTGTCCTGCGTGAACTGGCAAATGATGGCCGACGCAATAAAATTGGTCAATTAACCGACTCAGATCTCGACTTGTTGCCGTTGCTGAAACCATGGCGGACGTTCATGTTAAAGCATGTTAAAAGTTAGAGCCACAAACCGCCGATGAGTTAACAAACACTGATCATGACAAAGGAGAAAACACGATGACGCAAGTGACTGAACAGACGATCATGGGCTTGATTATAGCAGGCGGCAATGCCAAAAGTGCGGCCTTCACCGCGATTCAAGCCGCCAAAGCCGGTGACTTTCCTGAAGCAACTGTGCAATTAAAAGAAGCTGATGATGCATTAGTGTCAGCGCATAATGCGCAAACAGAGCTGCTGACTGCAGAAGCGAGCGGCGATCATGCTGAGGTGTCATTGCTAATGGTTCACGCGCAGGATCACCTCATGAATGCCATCACTTTCCGCGATTTGGCGGGTGAAGTTGTCGCTGTTTATCAGCGGATGGCAGAAATGACAACGGCGCCAACTGTGTAATCGTGTGCGCAACACAAAAATGACAAACGAAAAGCCGGTCAGAGGATGATCGGCTTTTTTGAATGGTGTAAAGCTAACAAGAAACAGTGAACAGGTCAGGACAAAATTTGCAATTACCGAAACAAAGAATTTTTGCCCACGCCACAGTGCCTTTTAGGCTTGAAAGATCAAAGTCTACGACTACAGAGCTTGGCACGACAGAGAATTGTTTAGCCCAACCCTTTCACGAATCCCATATTGGGGGACAATGATCAACCCATCACCTTACGCAACTTACTAACGGCAATCGGCAAGGTGAGATAAGGTTTCTCTTTGTCCAAATCGCTCATCACTGTTTTCGGCAACAGGACATCGCTTTGGACGCCGTCAACATACATGACCGCATTATCAAGATTGAAGACATCCGTGCCATAACGTTTGAGCAACTGTTCCCGCAAGTCTGACATGACAACTCGCTGCTGGTAAATGTAAAAGCCATTGTCGTCGGCTTCTGGATATTTACCACCGATGAGATTCAGCTTTTCAGGAGCATTATCGAGTGGCACAAACACTTTACCGGAAACCTTCTCTGCTTCTTCCTCGTCAACGACACCATCATGATTCACGTCTTGCGCGGCTGTCGCAACCGCGACTGGCGCTTTCGTAACGGAACCTTCCAAAACGGCCATATGCGTCATATCTGCTGGCGTATTAAACATCTCGATGCGAATTTGCAGGGCATCATCATCCGTGACTTCAAGATTCGCAAACCCGTGTGCTTTCCGACCGATACAATCATCATTAAGCGCCTGTAACGTTGCCCTATATCGCTTACGCATAAACACGCCTCCATTATTATTTAGGGTTTCCTAACTCCACCTTTACCATAGTCTTTTTAGCCTAAAAATCAAGGCTGTGAAACCGTGCGAAACAGCGTTAAGTCAAGGGAGAGAGGGGGTATAGACCGTTTTGAAAAGTTGGTTTTTTTAGTTAACAAAGCAGCAAAAGAGCCACAAGATGTCGTTGGTTTTGGTGACAGCCTAATTGTGGATGCTAGTGGCAGTTATGCCAAGTTGTCAGCGTGATTCAGACGGGCAGCATCGTGCTTAAGAAACAATATGCTTAACACTAGTATCAAAAGCTAGCATAAACAGTGCTTTTTCAAAGGGAACTCATTGGCTGGTCGCTGCTAGTTAGTATAACGATTTCAAAAAGAAGTAAATTATTTTTTTATAAACGCTTTCAGTACCGTAATCATGTTTGGAGGTGTATATTTAAATTGGAATCGTTTTAATATAGGAGGTGCGCCATGAAAGTTGTCATTTTCTCCACCTGTATCGTAGATCTTTTCTTCCCGAACGTCGGGGCAGCAATGGTCGAAGTATTGGAACGCTTTGGCTGTGAAACCTTCATGCCGGTTAAGCAGATTTGTTGCGGCCAGCCGACATATAATTCAGGTTACGTGAAAGCTACGCAGAAGGTCTTTCGTAATGAGATCGATGCGTTGCTGTCAGTTGACGCCGATTACATCGTCGGGCCAGCTGGTTCTTGCGTAAATATGCTGCGCGAATACCGCGTTTTACTTAAAGATGATCCGGAATATGCTGAAAAGGCGAAGGAAGTCGCCGACAAAACATTTGAATTCTCCCAGTTTCTGTATCGGGTTTTGAATGTGATTGATGCAGGCGCTGAACTCGATGCCAAAGCTACCTATCATCGCTCTTGCCACATGACCCGGTTGTTGGGTGAGCGGACAGCACCGTTCGTTTTGCTTGATCATGTGAAGGATCTGCAAATGGAACCACTCCCACATATCGAAAACTGCTGCGGCTTCGGCGGCATGTTTTCCGCTAAAGAGCCGGAGATTTCCAAGCAGATGGTGGATGAAAAAGTCGACGATGTGCTGAGTACTGGGGCCAAAGTCCTGATTTCGGCTGATCCAGCCTGCTTGATGAATATTTCCGGTCGCTTCTCTCGCCGTCAGGAAAAAATTAAGATCATGCACATTGCTGAAGTGCTCAACCACAATGTTGACCCGAAACGGATCAAATTCCATGATCCACTGCCGGTAGAACAGGAGGTGCGCCTATGAGTATCGTTACCAGTGATAAACCATTCTTGGAGCGGGTGAAAGAATCCGAACAGGACAAGTTCATGCAGGCGAGTGTTGCCAAAGCACAAGACGCCCAGTGGGATAAACGCGAGGCGTCACGTCACGAACTTGGCAACTGGCCGCAATGGCGCGATCTTGGCGAACAGATCCGCCAGCATGTGATCAAATACTTACCGGATTATTTAGAAGAATTTAGCGATAACGTTGAAAAACGCGGCGGGCACGTTTACTTTGCCAAAACGGACAAAGAAGCCGCAGCTTACATCACGAACCTTGCCAAGAAGAAGCAGGCCAAGAAGATTGTGAAGTCCAAGTCGATGGTCACCACCGAAATCAATTTGGACAAAGATTTGTTGAAGATTCCTGGCACCCAGCTGATGGAAACTGATTTGGCTGAGTTTATTTTGCAAGAAGACGATTGGGCAGAACCAACCCACATCGTTTTCCCGGCATTGGCGAAAAACCGCGATCAGGTCAAAACCATTTTCGATAAGCTGGGTTACGAAGGTGACAACGATCCAGAACATTTAGCCAGGTTCGCGCGTGAATACTTGCGGCGCTATTTCTTACAAGCTGATTTCGGTATTACGGGGTGCAATTTTGCGATTGCCGACTCCGGGTTGATCAATTTGGTCACCAATGAAGGCAATGCCGATCTGACCATGGCGATTCCTAAGACACAAGTGGTCGTGATGGGGATGGAGCGGATTGTTCCAAGTTTGAAGGAAGCAGAAACGCTGGATAACATGTTGTCGCGTTCTGCGGTGGGTCAGAAATTGACCAGCTACTGCTCCTTCTCCGGCAAGCAAGTTGACGGCGAAGCAGACGGACCAGAAGATTTTCATGTGGTCATTGTCGATAATGGTCGCAGTAACGCCCTTGGCACGCCATTCGAGCCAGTCTTGCAATGCATTCGCTGTGGCGCGTGTCTCAATGTCTGCCCGGTTTATCGGCATATCGGTGGTCATGGCTACGGCTCAATCTACCCAGGACCAATCGGCGCGGTGCTTTCACCAGTTTTAGACGGTTATGAAAAGTTCGGTGATTTGCCATTTGCTTCAAGTCTTTGCGCTGCATGTACCGAAACCTGTCCCGTTCGCATTCCGCTTCACGAATTGTTGATCAAGCATCGTGAAGTCATGATGGATAAGCTCAAGATGGATCACAGCTTCAACGACAAGATCATGAAAATGGTTGGCGTTGGCACCAGCGCTCCGGTTTTATTCAACATGGCGCTTGACATGGATCATGCCATGATGGGCGTTTTGGCTACGAAGGATCAAGGCAGCGTGGAAAATGAGTACAATAGTGGTCGCATCAAACAAACTAAGATGCTGCCGAAACTCGCACGCGGCTGGACCGATGTGCGTGACCTGCCACGGCCACCGAAGAAGAACGAGAACTTCCGTCACTGGTTCAAGGAGCACAAGGCAGCATTGGAGGCGCAAAAACATGAGTGATCACACGAATCGGGAAGATTTTTTGAACGCCATCGCTGAAAAAGCCGGCCGACCGCGGCACCAGCTCAAAGATCATCCATTTGAGCCGCTCAATGATCTGCCAGAAACAACCTTGTCTGGCCACTCTCGAGATGAGCTAGAAACCATCGCTAAGAAAAATAGCGAAGAGGTGCATGTCACGTTTAAAACCACCACCAAAGCTGATTTGGCGGCTGCCTTGAATGCTTACATTGAGCAAGATGCGCCTAAAACAATGATTTTGCCAACCACTGACAAGTACGCGGATTTTGGCTTGACCGAATGGACCAACACCGTCAGTCCTAAGCCGATGTACTGGACGCCAGGCAAAGGCCGCGACTTCAATTTGAAGCAAGCGGCGGCCGCGGACGTCGCCATCGGCTTTGCGGATTATTTGCTGGCTGAATCAGGCACGATTACCGTTGCCACCACCCCTGGTCAAGGTCGTGGCTTCCACTTCCTGCCAACCCATTACTTGGCTATTATCAAAAAGAGCAACATCCTGCCACGTTCTCGCCAAGCCATGGATCACTATGATGCGGACATTAAAGCCGGCAAGCTCCAAACCAGCAACATCAACTTTATCACCGGCCCATCCAACTCTGGCGACATCGAAATGACCCTCGTTGTCGGCGTCCACGGCCCGTTGGACATGACTTACTTGGTTGTAGAGGATATGTAACCGAAAAGAGGCTGAGCCATAATTCCCTCGCAAGACTTGTGATTCATTAAATTCCGAATAATCGTGGAAAGTTGCTAGGCTAAAATTTTCTTGCCGTGCCAAACTCCGCAATCTCCGGCCAGCTGGGGTGGCGATGCGGAGCTAGAGCGGAGACGGCGCTTCGAGCCCGCAAAGCCCGCGGTTTCGAAGTTGCCTAACAACATCAGCGACAAAGCCCGGTCGCTGTGTTGTTTGCACGGCTGAGCCCCATCTGGCCTACGATTGCTCCGCCTTGGCACTACGGTCTTTAAAATCGCAATAAATAATCCATGAGAAGTCAAAAACGAACGATTTTCCAATAAGCGGAAAATCGTTCGTTTTTGATAGCTGACTAAGAATTATGACCCAGCCACTTTTCATTGGTATTGTTTTGTGGGAATGGTTTTGCTAGGCTTAGCGATATCTATTATTTTCTCAGCGGATTGGAAGTTACTTACTATGAACAACATAAAACTCAAAGCTTTTTTAGTTGCTTGTGTGATCGTTTTGTTAGGGTCATTCATTTTGAGAACATGGCAACATGCCGGCATATTTTCCAATAGTATGAAGTTAGTTCTTGTTGGAACAGTTGTAATTGCTTTAGTCCGAATATTGGGTTCGGTTAAAAACAGACGACATATGCGTGAATAGGTGTCTCTGAGTTTTTTTATTTTGCAAAAGAAAATATCTAGTCCCTGTGTGTTCCTAAGTTTTACTCTAGGCTAGATTCTATTTGGTGGCTCAATCGCGTTAATAGTCTTTGGAGGTCTGTTTATCTCTATGATTTGTTGTGATGACACAATTAGAGAAGAAGCAGGCTTTTTTCGTGTAGAACCCTTGTCTCACCAAAGTAAGCTTGTTGGGAAAGCCTTTTTTGAGTTCACTCTGCGATATTAGTAACTTAAGTATGTTATTCAAATTGATGTCCGTAAAGACACCTTAAGATCTGAAAACTAAGAGTGGTTCCCCAAATCATAGAAAGATCGCGGTTTTTGCGGGCTTGAAGTCGTGCCCACCACTCTACCTTCGTGGTCGCCAGCCCCTGCCGCCTCGGAGCCAGCTCGTACTAACGGTGTTCACAAAGCCAAACATCAGCTTGCCAATTAGATTGTTTCAAAAAGATAGCGCTATCGTTCACTATGGTATACTAAACACGAAACGCGCCGTTGCGGCGTAATGCGAATGAAGGAGAACACAAAATATGACTGAAGCAATTGATTTGAAATCTGGGATGGTCTTTGTTAAGGATGGTAAGCTCATCAAGGTACTGGAATCCAACCACCACAAGCCTGGCAAGGGCAACACCGTCATGCAAATGAAGCTCTACGACATTCGTTCCGGCGCTAACGTTACCACCACCATGCGGCCAAGCGAAAAAGTCGAAATTGCGATTATGGATCGTAAAAAGGCGACTTATCTCTACACGCAAGATGACACTGCCTACTTCATGGACAGCGACAGCTACGAGCAATATGAATTGCCAACTTCAAGCATTGAGCATGAATTGAAGTTCATGCTGCCCAACGTTCCGGTTGAAATTGAATTCTACGGCGATGAAGTCATCGGCTTGGAACTGCCAGGTAGCGTTGAACTTAAAGTCACCGAAACCCAGCCGGCTGTCAAAGGCGGCACTGTGGCGGGCGGCGGCAAGCCAGCAACATTGGAAACTGGCTTAGTTGTTACCGTGCCTGATTTCGTCAAAGATGGCGAAACTATTATCGTCACGACCGACACAGGAACTTACAAAGGCCGTGCTCAAAAATAATTTCGAAAGCAAGCTGACCACACAGTGAATAATCTGTGTGGTTTTTTTGTTATCCAAAAACGTGTCTTTTTGCCGCATCATTACGTAACATGCAGGTTGGGACATCATTCACAGTTTGTCATAGATAACCCGTTGGCATTTAGAGACACCAGTGCCAAGGCGGAGCAATCGTAGGCCAGATGGGGCTCAGCCGTGCAAACAACACAGCGACCGGGTTTTGGAGCTGATGTTGTTAGGCGACTTCGAGACCGCGGGTTTTGCGGGCTCGAAGCGCCGTCTCCGCTCTAGCTCCGCGTCGCAAGCCCCTTCTGGCCGTAGATTGCGGAGTTTGGCACGGCATAGAACTTTAGCCTAATGTCTTTTCCCAGATTAGTTGGAATCCAACAAATCATAAATCCTAGGAGAAAATTATCGATCAACCTCACCAGCAGGTAACAAGTCACTTAACCACTTCAATCAAACCCCGTCACACCAAGGTAGAATAATTGTGACTCCTGACCAATTAGCCTAAAATACAGTCCGAAAGGGTGTGATGGTGATGACCATGCCACGCGCGCAACGAATTAAAATTTTAATTGTTTTGGGGATGATGTCGTTATTAACGGCTCTGTCTGGGTCGAGTACGAACTTGGCTATGCCGAAAATTTCGGCGGATCTCATGATTTCCAGCAGTGCCGCGACTTGGATTGTGTCCATCGGCCTCATTACGACCTCTGTTTTACTGGTCATGTTTGGCCATATCGGTGATTTGGTCTCAAAAAATCTCGTCTTTTTGATCGGCGAAATGGTATTCATTGTTGGTTCATTGTTAACTGGGATCGCGCCGACTTATCTAACCATCCTTGCCGGTCGCGTCATTCAAGCCGTTGGGTCGGCGATGATCATGGCGAATTCGATGGGCATCGTTAGCCAATACTTTCCTGATGCTAATCGGGCAGAGGCGTTAGCGGTGATCTCAATGTTTGTTTCCGTTGGGTCGATTTCCGGCCCGGCATTTGGTGGCATTTTGATTACTTGGGCAAGCTGGCGATGGATTTACCTTTTCAATGTCCCAGTTGGTCTGCTAATCGTGTTTGCAGGGATGCGACTTTTGCCACTGCGGCGGCCAGCAACTGGGGAGATTAAGCAAGTCTGGGGTAACGCTAATTGGACAGGGCAAAATCTGTTTACTGGCGGGATGATCTTGACCTTTGCCAGTGGCTATTGGCTTCAGCAGCCGACGCAACATCTGTTGGGATTTCTCATCCTTGCTGGTGGGGCGATTTTGACGTTGTTGGCTTTCATCCAAGATCAACGTGCTAAGTCACCGTGGATTGCGCCAGCATTGATGCATAATCCCGATTATTTAATATCCGTCAGCGTGCTGCTGATCGTCATGTTGGTTAACTCCGTTTCCAACATTTTGTTGCCATTCTATTTGCAAAGTTACGGCGGCATTTCTGCCTTTGAAAGCGGCCTGTTGATGATGCTACAAAGTGTTGTCATGTTGATGATTACACCGTTTGCCGGCTGGCTTGCCGATCATTGGAATCGTTACTATCTCACGATTCTGGGCTTGTTAGTCCTGATTGTGTCACAAGTCGGCTATGCCTTTTATCCAGCAAAATTGTCGATGGCACCCATCATCTGGCCGATTGTGCTCAATGGAGCGGGCATGGCGTTGTTCCTTTCGCCAAACAATGCCTTAACGATGGGGGCGGTTGATGCCAGTGTCTCTGGTGTGGCCGGATCGCTGAACTCGTTGGCGCGAACCATCGGAATGACCATCGGCATCAGCTTTGGTGCTACGTTACTTTTTGCCCAGTTGCCAGGCGTCACGCGAATTTCGCCGCAGTCGGGGGCACCATTCCTGCATGCATTGGCCTTTGTTTTCTGGTTAGCAACCATTGTTTCCGTGGTTGGATTAATAATTGTCATTTTTCGAACAATTCGCAGTCGGCGAACGAAGGCTTCAGTTCAATAAATCCAAGTGAAACATATGAAAGCGGTTAAATAAAGCTGAACATTTGCTCAGCTTTATTTGTATAAGATGGCAGCTTGTCTGACAAAAGCGAAAATTCTATGAGCAAAAGCCGAATATTAGTCCACTATTTGACGATTTTTCGATTCTTGCCAGTGTTATTTAATATAAGCAATTCTTAGCATCTTCAATCAAAATGAAAACAAAAATGCGTGTCGATTATTAGCTTAGGTGGGCTTCTTACTGCCTATGAATAAGGAATCCATCTATAGAATATTTACGGGATATACAATTTTTGATTTGAGATCGGTAGCATAAATGTGACAAAAGTAAGATCAAAGAATTAGTTTTTTTAGGCGAAATTGAGGATTCGCTTATTTACATTAATGGATTTCTAATGTAAGGTAAGTTCAATCATTTTAGGAGGGAACAGGATGAAATTTAGAAAGACGATGGTTGCGGGCTCTGCGCTCGCGCTTGCAGGGGTGTTAGCAGCCTGTGGTTCTAATTCTTCTAGCAGCAGTAAAGGTACTTCGATTACACGGATGGAGAGTGATGTGATCTCCACGATGGATCCGTCAACGACCACCGATGCTATTTCTGGTCAGGCATTGATTGATACCATGGATGGCTTGTATCGGTACAATGGCAGCAAATTGGAAAATGCCATGGCCAAGAGTCAACCAACTGTTACTGATGGCGGGAAGACCTATACCTTCAAGTTACGTAATGCTAAATGGAGTAACGGTGATCCAGTCACAGCCCAAGATTTTGTGTTTGCTTGGCGGCGGACGGTTGAACCGAAGACCAAGTCGCAATACGCCTACCTATATTCAGGCGTTAAAAACGCTGATGACATCACAGCCGGTAAAAAAGCGGCCAGCACGCTTGGGGTTACCGCCGTCAACAAGACGACTTTGAAAGTCACCTTGGACCACGCGATTCCTTATTTCAAGACCATGTTGGTTAACCCAGCATTCTTCCCACAAAATGAGAAGTTCGTTGAAAAATCTGGTAAGAAATTCGGAACTACTTCCAAGTACATCTTGTCCAATGGTCCTTACCAGTTGAAGAACTGGAACGGCACTGGCAACACTTGGAAAGAAACTAAGAACACTACTTACTGGAATGCTAAGAACGTTCACATCGATACCCTTAATGGTCAAGTGGTTAAGGATTCGCAAACCGCGATGAACCTGTATCAGTCGAAGAAACTTGATATCGCAGCTTTGCAAGGTGAACAAGCGGCTCAAGCAAAATCCATGTCTGATTTCAAAGGCCTCAAGCAAAGTGCGACCTTCTATCTTGAATTGAACGAGAAGAAGGATCCAATCTTTAAGAACACCAAGATTCGTCAGGCAATTTCCATGTCGATTGATCGCGAGGCATACATTAAGAAGGTTCTGAATGATGCTTCCATCGCGGCCAACAATGTGACCCCTGAAGGATTGTTCGAAAAGAACGGTCAAGACTTCTCCAAGACGGCATCTAAAGCTGAATCCTCCGCTGTTAAGTACGATCCAGCCAAGGCTAAAGAGCTGTGGACAGAAGGTTTGAAAGAAGTCGGTCAGTCCGCACCAACTTTGGAACTGCTGACGGACGATACGACCAATGCTAAGCGTTCTGCCGAATACTTCCAGAGCACCTTGCAACAGAACCTGCCAGGTCTGAAAGTTACCATCGCTACAGTACCATTCAAGACGCGTCTATCTCGTTCCCAAAATGGTCAGTTCGATATGGTTATCTCCGCTTGGAGTGCTGATTTCCCAGATGCTATTTCCTTCTTGGATCTGTTCACCTCCGATAACAGTTACAACGATGGCAAGTGGTCAAATGCTGAATACGATGCTTTGATCAAACAGTCCAAGACGACCGATGCGACCAACGCAACCGCTCGTTGGAACACCTTACTCAAGGCCCAAGAACTGTTGACGAAGGAACAAGGCGTTGTACCGCTGTATCAACGGGTACAAACAACCTTGCAGCGTAAGACCATTACCGGTTTGAATTACAACCCAACCAACTCCTACAACTTTGTGAATGCGAAAGTTAAGTAGAACTTAGTCGGATTATGGTCTAACAACCGCGTTTTTAAACCAAAACGTGAGCAGTTACGAATAACTGCCTGCTAGTTTCAAATAAGTAGTTCTCACAAACGGCGTTGTCTCGTGTTCTGCGGCGGACAACGCTGTTTGCTTATCAGGGCGTGTGCCCATAAACAGGAGTGAATCATGGTCAAATATATTTTAAAACGGATCGGCTTCCTGCTCCTGACACTGTTTATTGTTGCCAGCGCTACCTTCTTCCTGATGAAGTTGTTGCCGGGGACGCCGTTTAACAACCCCAAAATTCCAGCAGATCAACTGCTGATTTTGAAGAAACAGTATGGATTGGATAAGCCGGTTTGGATGCAATACCTAACGTATATTGTCGGAATCTCACATGGCGATTTTGGAATGTCCTATCAATTTCCTGGCCAAACCGTGTCAAACTTAATCGCTTCTCGGATTGGACCATCTCTACAAATTGGCGCACAGGCGATGGTCGTTGGCACACTTGCCGGGATCTTGCTTGGTGCCATTGCCGCGATCCGCAAGAACACATGGGTTGACGCGACTGCTACCATTTTTGCTATTCTCGGTCGCTCAATTCCTAACTTCGTGTTCGCCGCACTGCTGCAGCTTTTTGCTTTCAAAACTGGCGCCTTCCCAGTAGCACTTTGGGGCGGCTTCTCATATAGCATTTTGCCGACAGTTGCCTTGGCGATCGCACCGCTTGCCCAAACGGCCCGATTCATGCGAACTGAAATGGTCGATGTGCTTAGTTCTGATTACATTGAACTGGCACGTTCCAAAGGTGAATCACGCTGGCAAGTTGTTGCCAAGCATGCGCTGCGTAACTCAATGATTCCGATTGTGACCATCATCGGACCAATGGCTGTTGACTTAATGGTCGGCTCACTGGTTGTCGAGAACATCTTTGCGATCCCCGGGATTGGGGAACAATTCGTTAAGTCAATTACGACCAACGATTACCCAGTTATCATGGGACTGACCATTCTCTACAGTGCCATGCTGACGGTTGTGATCCTTGTCGTCGATATTCTTTACGGCTTCATTGATCCACGAATCCGATTGAGCGGGGAGGCAAACTAATGGCAACAAGTAAATTAAGTCCAGATGCATTCAAGCATGTTAAAGTGGATGCGGCTGAACAGGAACGTATTGCCACGCCTGCGCTGACGTTCACGCAAGATGCGATTCGGCGATTGAAGAAAAACAAGGCCGCAGTGATTTCCCTGTGGGTGCTCGTTTTCATCGCGTTCATTTCTATCATTTCTATCTGGTTATCACCTTCTAATCCAAACAAGCAAAGCCTGAACTATGCGAACCTGCCGCCCAAATGGCCAGGTATCGATTTGCCAGGTTTGAACGGCTACATGAACGGTCAAAACAAATACGCCGGCATGGGTAAAAATGTTTACTTCTTGCTGGGTACCGATTACCTTGGACGTGACCTGTTGTCTCGAATCATGGTCGGCACCCGAGTTTCACTGTTCATCGGGATTGTCGCAACCTTCTTCGATTTGACCATCGGGGTTTTCTACGGCATCATCTCCGGCTGGCGCGGGGGCATGACCGATACGTTGATGCAACGTGTTATTGAAATCATCTCCAGTATTCCTAACTTGGTTGTTGTCATTCTGATGCTGCTGGTCTTCCGTCCTGGTTTGACCTCCATTATCTTAGCGATTGCCTTCACTGGGTGGGTGACCATGGCTCGACTCATTCGTGCGCAGACGTTGCAGTTAAAAGATCAGGAATTCGTCTTAGCTGCTAGAACGTTAGGCGAGTCGAGCATCAAAATTGCCTTTAAACATCTGATCCCTAATTTGAGTTCAACGATTATCATTCAAACGATGTTCACCATTCCGACAGCAATCTTCTTTGAAGCCTTCCTGAGTTATATCGGGATTGGGCTGCCAGCACCGACTGCTAGTCTTGGGACCTTGCTGTCAGATGGTCAAAAGAATCTGCAAGTGCTGCCGTATCAGCTGTTATATCCGGCGATCGTGATTGTCATTCTGATGCTGGCCTTCAACTTGCTGGCTGATGGTTTGCGCGATGCCTTTGATCCGCGCAGTGAACATTAGGAGGTGGCAAAATGAGTAAAATTCTAGAAGTAAAAGATTTACAGATCGACTTTGCCACCTATGCCGGCCCTGTCCACGCCATCCGCAATGTCAATTTTGACCTTAACAAAGGTGAGACGCTGGCTATTGTTGGTGAGTCTGGTTCTGGTAAATCCGTTACCGTGCGAACGGTGATGGGTTTGTTAGCCCCGAATGCGAAAATTACGCATGGCGAAGTGCTGTTTAACGGCGAGGACATTCTCAAAAAATCCGAGAAACAGCTTAATGCTATGCGTGGCAATGATGTCGCCATGATTTTCCAAGACCCGATGACCTCACTGGATCCAACTATGACCATTGGGAAACAAGTAGCAGAGCCGTTACTGTTGCATAGTAAAATCAGTAAAGCAGATGCGCTCAAGGAAGCGGAACGCGTGTTGGATTTGGTTGGCATCAAGGATGCCGGTGGTCGCTTAAAGGACTATCCACATCAGTTCTCTGGTGGGCAGCGTCAGCGGATTGTCATTGCCATTGCAATCATCAATCACCCGCAGATTCTGCTGGCTGATGAACCAACAACCGCTTTAGACGTGACGATTCAGGCACAAATTATTCATCTGTTGAAAGAAATTCAGTCGAAGATCGACACCTCAATCATTTTCATCACCCATGACCTTGGCGTAGTTGCTGGGATTGCCGATCGTGTTGCGGTTATGTATGCCGGCAAGATTGTTGAGTATGGTACGGTTGACGAAATCTTTTACAATGCCCAGCATCCGTATACGTGGGGGTTGCTTGAAGCTATGCCAACACTTGAAACCAAGAGTGATCGACTGTACGCCATTCCTGGGACACCACCGGACTTGCTTGATCCGCCAAAAGGTGACGCGTTCGCACCGCGGAATCCATACGCGATGGCGATTGACCTCGAGCAGGAACCGCCATTCTTCAAGATCTCACCGACCCATTCGGCGGCAACTTGGCTATTAGCACCAGGCGCACCGAAAGTGGAATTACCGCCAGAAATTGCGCGGCGACATGCCTTATGGGCAAGTAAACATCAAGATGAAAAGGTGGTGAACTAACTTGGTCGACAAAAAAGACAAAAAGGTTCTTGTGTCCGTCAAGCACTTGGTTCAAACCTTCAATGCCGGGAAAAAAGATCAAGTGAAAGCCATTCAGGATATCTCGTTTGATATTTATGAAGGCGAAACATTGGGCTTGGTTGGTGAATCTGGTTCTGGTAAAACCACCACTGGCCGGGCGATCATTCGCTTGTACGACCCAACCAGCGGCGAGATTTTGTACAATGGCAACGACATTGCCAAACTGAAAAATGGCTCCAAACAGATGCTGGCTTTCCGCCGAGCCACGCAAATGATTTTTCAGGATCCTTATGCGTCCTTAAATCCGCGAATGAAAGTCAAAGACATCATCGCGGAAGGCATTGATATTCATCATTTGGCCAAAAACAACGCTGATCGCGATCATCAAGTTGAGCAGTTGTTGGAAGAAGTCGGTTTAAACGCTGATCACGCGACTCGCTACCCCCATGAGTTCTCCGGTGGTCAGCGCCAGCGGATCGGGATTGCCCGTGCATTGGCCGTACAGCCTAAGTTCATTATCGCCGATGAACCGATCAGCGCGCTGGACGTTTCCATTCAGGCGCAGGTCGTCAACCTGCTGAAGGACATTCAGGATCGCCAAGGGTTGACGTACCTGTTCATTGCGCATGATTTATCGATGGTCAAGTATATTTCAGACCGTATCGCTGTTATGCATTATGGACGGTTGGTTGAATTGGCAACGGCGGATGAAGTTTATAGTCATCCGTTACACCCTTACACCAAGAGTTTACTATCAGCGATTCCGGTACCTGATCCAGATGTTGAGCGCAGACGCGTGCCGCTGCCGTATGACGCCAGCAAGGTCGAAGGCGACAACAAGAAACGTAAAATGGTTGAGGTTTATCCTGAACATTACATTTTTGCCGCTGATGACGAAGTGGCGGCTTATAAAGCTGAAGCCGAAGCGGATCATCAAGGGGTTAAAGCTGCCCAGTAAACGCCTACTGAGCGCTGTGCTTCAATGATCGCGTAAGAATGCCGAACATGTGAAACTTGCGTGTTCGGCTTTTTGCGTACAAACATCTTATCCACACATTTCTAGACGAGTAAACACATTCTTGTCGTTGATGTCGTCAAAATGCTGACGTAATGGGCATAATCGTTGCAGTTTTGGTTAAGTCGGGCTGAACTTTTCTGATTATTGCCGCTAATTTGGTGCGCTTCTGCTACACTATGGTCAAAGACAGAACGTTCGTCAGACCGGTTGCTGGCCTGATGAACGTGTTTATAAGGAGCGTGCAGGAGATGACCAAGTTTTACTTTGTGCGGCATGGACAGACGGAAACGAATTTGGCGCGGCGATTTAACGGTGGACGAACCGATACGCCGTTGACAGCGAGTGGCCGCGATGGTGCGATCGCAGTTGGACGCTTTTTGGCGACGACTGGTTTTGCGGGCATCTATGCCAGTCCGATGCCGCGGGCGCAAACAACGGCTGAATTAATTGTGGCCCAAAGCCGAGTCGTTCAACCGCCGATTGTGACGGATCGTGATTTGCGCGAGGTAGATTTAGGCAAATGGGATGGTCAGCCGCTCACTTCTGTCCAGGATGATCCTGAGATTGATCATTATTATCATCATTTGACGGCGTTTGATAACCAGCGTATCGGTGCAGAATCATTTGCCCATGCGTTAAAACGTGGACGGCGGGCAATCAATCGGATTTATGATGCCCATCCAGACGGCAAAGTGCTCGTTGTGGCGCACGGTTTAATCGGCATGCTGTTATTAAGCACATACCTCGGTGCTGATCTCGATTCTGCGCGTGATGCGATGCGCATTCCGCCGAATAATAGTATCAGTGAATTGGATACCTCGGATGGCGAACAGTTCACACGTGGCAGCTTATGGGCCTTTGTGCCAGCAACCGCGGAAAGTAAATAACAATGCTGAATAAATTGGCATTGTTTTTTTATTGTGTATTTTTTAATTAATTAAGCTGATTTTTGGCAGTTCCTCATTGCGAGCGTTTACAATAGTTATAGAGCAAGAATTGGTGAGTTGATGTGGGGGATCAGTGCGGTTATGTTCTGTGAGAATAGGCCATCTTTAGATTATTAAATAATATTATAAAATCTTTTGATAGCCCGGCGTTTCATCTAATGTTAAAGCATAACGCCGCACATTAAAGGTGGGGGAAACCATGTTAGACAATATCGGGAAATTGGTGCACCAACAGCGCCGCAGTTTGAACTTGACGATTGAGAAGTTGGCGGAGCGATCCGGCGTCTCGATCAGTCTGATTTCGCGAATGGAGCGTGGAGACGTCAACAATATCAGCATAAAAAAATTGACCGACATTGCGCGGGCTTTAAATATGCAGGTAGGCGACTTCTTTATTGCTCCGGAAATGAGCGATATTAGCACATTAGCGGTGGTGAAATACTTAACCCACTTACCAGAGAAAGAACGGGCGCGTGTTTCCGAGGTACTCATGCAGGTGATTAACCTGTAAGTACCACCTTTTTAGAACAGTCTGTCACTTGAGGCTGTTCTTTTTTGATATCAAAAATGTCAGAATGACCTTAAAAGGTTGGCGCAACCCGTTGTCAGTCAGCTGGTAAAACGCGTATACTAAATGCACTGATTTTAGACAATGAGCGCGAACTGGCACGGTTAGCTTGGTTTGACAAAGTGGCACTGAATAGTTGATCAAGTATTGGTTCGGCTAACAGGCTTTCTTCACAATAACCGACCGCCATCTGGAGAACGCATTTTAAAAGAAGGAGAATCATCGACATGACATTTGAAGCAATTTTACCGTCCCTTAAAGCCGGCAAGAAGGCCGTTCGCACCGGCTGGGAAGGTACTGAGTTGTATGTGCAACTAGTTCCCGAAGGCAAATTCGAAGGCGACACTTTGAATCCGTATTTTTTGATCAAAACTGCAGACGAAGCTTTCAGTCTCTGGTCACCGACTGACTGTGACATTTTGGCTGAAGATTGGCAGCTTGTGAACGCATGACGCATTTCGACTTCACCGACAAGACCGTCATCATCACCGGCGCGGCTTCTGGCATCGGTGCGGCGCAGGCGACGGCTTTTCAGGCAGCTGGTGCCACTGTGGTAGGAATTGACCTCCAACCAATTAGCAACCTCACAGACGCCATTCAGGCCGATGTGAGCGATCCTGCCACGGCAGCAACGATTGCGGCTCAATACCAGCCAGATATTGTCTGCAATACGGCGGGCGTGTTGGATGGTTATCAAACTGTGACCGATACGGCGCTCTCGGCATGGCAACACATTCTCGATGTCGATCTCACCAGTCAGTTCTTAATGATCAAGGCGCTGCTGCCGGGGATGCTGGCTCGCGGTCACGGTATTTTCATCAATATGAGTTCCATCGCTGGTTTAGTCGGTGGTGGTGGCGGCGTGGCGTATACCGCTGCTAAGCACGCCGTCATCGGCCTCACCAAGCAATTAGACCTCGACTACGCCGCCAAAGGCATTCGCGCCAACGCTCTCGCACCAGGCGCTATAAAGACGCCCATGAACGCCGCTGATTTTGCCGGCGACGGGAAAATGGCTGCGTGGGTTGCTCAAGAAACCCCAGCCAAACGCTGGGCCAAGCCCGAGGAAGTCGCGCAATTATCCTTATTTCTGGCCAGCGATGCTGCTGATTATATTCATGGAACCGTGATTCCCATTGACGGCGGCTGGCTCGAAAAGTAAACTTAATGCATTGCAACACCAAAACTGAAAATGGAAGGCAATCCTTCCACGACGATACTTACTTTCCTTTGATCGTCGTTACTACTGGCATAGCCACAAAGGAGAACAAACATGCAAACAACTTCAACCACCCATCGTTCAATCGTCAGTCTCGCCAAAACCGCCATGATCACGGCCATTTACGTCGTGATGACCCTCATGCTCAGTCCACTCAGCTTCGGGGTCGTACAAGTTCGGTTCTCCGAGATGCTCAACTATACGGCACTCTTCAACCGCCGTTATGTCTGGGCCGTCACGCTGGGTGTTTTTTTGGCCAATTTAACCTCGCCAACCGCGCTCCTCGATGTCCCAATCGGCACCCTCGGCACGCTCGTCTTCATCATCATCAGCCGCTGGTTAGCCAAACTCGTCCAGCCAAAATGGGCTAAATTCACCATCATGGGCATCCTTTTCGCCTTATCCATGTTCACCATTGCCGGCGAACTGACCATCCTCACAAAAGTCCCATTTTGGCCAACCTACGCTACCATCGCGCTTGGCGAAGCCATCTCGATGGCCGTCGGTGGCGTTGTGATGATGATTTTGACCCGGTTTGTGGATTTGGATAAGTAAGCGATAAGGCTATTGAAAGAGGCTCCTATAGAAAAAACGTTTACTGGCAGGAAGGTTTCGCTGAAGCTTTTCGATCTGGCAGAAGAGCAAGCAGGTTTGATTGCTGTGGTCAAAAGTTGTCGCAGGGGTTAGGTTTCCAATGCACCTGATTTTGGCCAAATATTGGTTAAATACAAAAAAGCATCAAGACAATGGTCTCGATGCTTTTTTTAATGGAAGGGATACACCCTGAATCTTTTTTAGCAAGATGCTGATCCTAGGTAATGAGGTTTTTTCGTTGTTACTTTTTTAATGTCTGCATGACATCCTTAGCAATCAACGTGTAGTAATGCGGTCGGCCAGCGTCGTTCGGATGGACACCGTCATCAGCAAACCAGTCGTCATTGCCACCAGCCAGATAATACCAATCCACCACATGCAGATTGGCATGGGTTTTCGCTGCTGCATGAATCAACTTGTTAACCGGATCAATCCACGCCTTTCCGGGAGCATACGCGGTCACCCAGAAGACCTGGCGATCACTACCGAGCTGATCCAGAATTCCGTTAATGTCAGCCTCCGTCATCGGTCCGTTCGTACCCAAACTGATCACAACCGTGTTAGCTAACTTACCACTAGACTTCAGCTGACTAATAATCGCAGGTGCTGCCTGCACCTGCCGGCCAACCTCAGCATCAATCGACATCTCCGGAAAAAGCACCTTCAAATATGCCGAACTCCCCAGCATAATCGAATCGCCAATCGCCGACACCGGCAAAGCTTTGGCCGCATTAATCTCGCTGTCAGTTAAGCCATAAAGCCGATACTGATTCAGCACCTTTTCCTTCTTCACCTTCGCCTTAGAATCCTTCTGAATGCGCTGACGCGTCGATTGGTTAACCGCAATCGCCTGCTCAGACTGATAATGCTTGACGTAGAAGAACCCAGCGACACCAGCAATTGCCAATCCCAACGCGATACTTAATAGCCAGTCTCGTAAACGTAGCTTGTTTTTTTTCATGATTTAGTGAACCCCCAAAAGTTGCATTGCTTATATTTTAAACTAAAAATCAGGTTAGTCTGGTTACAAGTTAGGGTCATTCTGACGGGTTTATAGGAAATTGTAAAGAGACTGTAATAAAATGTCTTTTGTGGGTTACAACAACGTCAAAAGGGGACTCTTTCAACTTACGACACTAGCAATAGAAGTATTAGATCATGTTAATTAACCAATGATGGGTAGACTTGATTACACAAGCTAGGGTATTATGCTTTGGAGTAGCATTATCAGAACTTCTAATTTTTGGTTGCGGGCTGCGCTGCTTGCAGTCCGTATTTTAGTTAGTTCCAACAAATTAAGGGATTAGGTGGGGAAAGAGTTAATGAACGAACAAATCGACCTTTCACAGCTGTGGAACGTGTTTAAACGCAGCTTTATTGCGATGATTTTATTGGGAATCTTGGGGATGGGTGTTGCTTATTTTGGTGCTAAGGCATTTATTGCACCTAAGTATGCAGCATCAACGTCAATGTTGGTCAACCGTAAACAGGACGATAATGCCAATATGCAGTTGAATGCTCAACAAGCTGACATTCAGATTATTAATACATATAAGGATATTATTACGCGTCCGGTCATCTTAAGAACTGTAGCTGATGATTTGACTAGTCCTCAACGTTATGTTTCGAAAAAAGCACAAAAAGCTGTTTATGGCACGCGATATAATGCTACAACAGGCGTTCGGGAGCGTTATACAGTGAAAGAGGCGCAGCCAGCTCAATACAAGCTGAAACCAGCCAAATATTCTAATCTCACAGAAGATGATCTTGTCAAAAAGGTTTCCGTATCAAATGCTCAAAACTCACAAGTGTTTACTGTAAATGTGCGTGATACAGATCCCATACGAGCGCGGGATATTGCTAATGAAATATCAAAAGTCTTTAAAGAAAAAATTGCAACAATCATGAGTGTTTCCAATGTTTCCGTTGTGTCAAAAGCTGTCGCAGATTCGACACCCGTTTCACCGCGGTTAAAATTGATGGCAATCATCGGACTTGTCATAGGCGTAATAATTGCGTTCGCAGGAGGCCTAATAAGAGAGCTCACGGATCGCACAGTTAAAGATATTGATTTCATAACGAATAACTTAGGATTGGTCAACTTAGGTACTGTGAATTATGTGCGAAAGATGAAAGATATGGATGAAGCTATAGAGGAGGTTAAAGAGGGGAACATTGAGAAGCGAGGATCGGAAGGGGTATCCGACCCTTTAAGTTATCCACAACGCAGTCGTCGTCGCATCTAGATATAGGGGGATCTAAATATGAATTTATCAATAACAAATCTCTTGCATCGACATGAGGAAGATCAGGAAACGCAAAAAAATGGAGTCATGCTCGTTACCTTTGCCGAGCCGAAGCATGTTGTATCGGAACAATTCCGAACTGTTCGAACTAATATTGAATTTGCAGGAGCGGCCTTAGACAACTGCCAAGTGATTATGTTCACATCATCTGCAATGTCTGAAGGCAAGTCTACTGTGTCAGCAAATGTGGCCGTGACATGGGCACAAGCCGGGAAAAGGGTGTTGTTGATCGATGCCGATTTGCGACGGCCAACAGTGCACGCAAGTTTTAGAAAGCTCAATGTTGAAGGCGTGACAACTGTTTTGACTGCAAAAAGACAAGCCGAGGAGGTGGTTGAAGCTACTTTTGTAGATAATCTTAGTGTAATTACATCCGGTCCGATTCCTCCCAATCCGTCAGAGTTATTGAACTCGAAGCGAATGGTTCAGTTACTGGAGTGGGCACGTAAAAATTTTGATATTATAGTTTTGGATGCTCCACCTGTTCTTGCGGTGTCGGATGTGCAAGTCTTAGTTCCCAAAACAGACGGAGTCGTGGTTGTTTCAAAAATGGGGAAAACTTTAAAAAGTGATCTAAAGAGAACTGTAGAAGTATTGCATTTAGCGAAAGCGAAAATTCTTGGGTCTGTCGAGCGTATTAAGAATCCCCGAGGCGATAGAGGTTATGGTTATGGTTACGGTTATGGTTATGGAAATGAGAAGTAAAACTTCTTCAATTATTAGTTTGAGGAAGTAGTAATCGGATAAACGTATTAAGTCTATCATTTGGGGGGGATCTCATTGGAGAAAGCCAGCGGGGAATTAAGGCAACTTCAGTTATTTGAACTTGATGTGTTAACGTATTTAATCAAAACATTTGATAAATACCATCTGAAGTATTATGTGACTGGCGGGACCGTTCTTGGTATAAAATTTTTTAAAGGGTTCATTCCTTATGACGATGACATTGATATTGCAATGCCAAGAACGGACTATTCAAAACTTCTGAAAATTATTCAGAAAGGAATAGAGAGTGACTATATATTTAGGCACTGGTCTTTAGATGAAAAGTTTAAATACTCGATTATTCGCGTTGAAAATCCAAATATAGTTGTGTCCGAAGTTTCTAATCCTTTGAAGGGGGAATCGTTTCCGAGTGTGGATATTGCACCTTTAGATGGTGCTCCTGTTGGAAAGATGCAGAGAAATATATATTATAAGAAGCTTGATTTATATAGAGCTCTTCTCTCCTGGTACTATTTTGATTCCATAAATATGTATAAAACAAGAAGTGCAAGAGATAGATTTCTTGTTTCGGTGATGCGCAGAACTGGTAAGATAGCAAGAGTTGTCGTTAATCCAATGCGATTAAAGAAAAATATGGACAGATTGATGGCTAGGCAAAACGACAAAGGGAGCAAGCTGCTTGGAACGTATCTTGGAGCTTATCGAAAAAAAGAAATGCTTCCTGCTGATATTTGGGGAAAAGGAAAGCTCTATCATTTTGAAAATCTACAAGTCATCGGTCCAGAAAAAATTGATGAGTATATTCATGATCTATACGGTACTTTTAAAATATACTCTGACTCAGAAATTCAAAGTAGCAGGCATTATAGCATTAAGAAAAAGGTGTGAGAAAGCGGATGGAGGGCTATGTGAATAGAAAATCGCAAAAAAAGGCAGGCATAGAACCGGTTCTGTTGGTTTTGTATTGCATATTTTTTGTAAGCAATACGCTTCTCCGGTTCAGTGCGTTTCATTCTATCAGAGATCTTTCTCAAAATAGCATGACGGACTATCTAAATCAGATTGTCACGTATGTGGTAATTATACTTCTTACGTTTATATATGTGATAATGCAAAAACATAGTTATACGCAATGGGTATTGTTTATTGTTGTATCCGTACTTTTTTATCTAGGATGTTTTGTTTGGAACACTTGGTCAATATATTACTACCTAGTTTTTTTGTTTTTTCTAACAATGCAAGACGTTTCAATTAGGAAAATCTTATCTGTTGATTTGGGTGTTCGAATATTCACTTTAGCTTTGATTATTTCAAGTTTCATTTTACAATTTTTCCCAACTGAAAACATCCTAAATCTTGAAAGAGATGGCGTTGTTAGATATTCGCTCGGATTTGTTCATCCCAACACAACAGGCCTGTTTCTGATGATACTTATCATAGAGATCACTGTTTTATATCACAGATGGTTCAAAAGCTGCCTTTTTCTTCTCTTGAGCGCATTACTTTTAATAACAAGAGTGACGGGATCTAGAGGCGCGGAAATCAGCTTGATAGTATATATACTGTTTTTCTTTTTTGGCGAGAAGCGTATTCTAAAAAAATGGATTTCGAAACTGATTCCTCTAGTCATCTTCTTGCTGGCACCTATTTCACTTTTATTGGTTCAGGCTTTTCAATCGAATCCTTCTGCCTTAAATAAATTAAATGAGTTACTGAGCTACCGTTTATCTTTTTTGACAAATGCTTTTAACTTTTATGGATTCACCTGGTTTGGACAAGATACGCCCTTAATTGGACAAGGAACCTTTTGGGATTTATACGGGTCTCAATCTTTATGGGTGGATAACCAGTACATCTTGACATTTTTACAAAATGGGTTGATTGGGGTTCTTTTACTTGTTGTATTATATATATACCGAAGCGTGTATTTGCACAAAAAAAATTCGTATATTATGTTGATTTTCCTATTTTCCATTTGCTTAGATGGTCTAATTGAATCACAAATGATTTCATTTTTTGCATTGATTCCGCTTTTGGGAGTTAAAACAAAGAAAAATTATTCGGAGGAGATAGTAAATTATGAAGAATCGAATTAGTGCATTAGTGATAACCTATAACCCTAATTTAGAAACCCTAATGCGAAATGTTGAGCAGCTTGTTACTCAAGTGAATGATGTCTTGATAGTGGACAATGGATCGAAAAACATGTCGCAAATTCGGGAACTTTTGTACAATAAAAAAGGATTCGCAACTGTTTCTATCTTGAAGCTATCTGAAAATGTTGGAATTGCCAAGGCACAAAATATTGGGTTTAACACTTTAAAAAAGAATCACAGCGGCTGGGTGCTTACGATGGATCAGGATTCAATCATTCCCGACAGAATGATTGAAAAGTATACGCAGTCTACAGCATTTCGTGAACCATCAACTGGGATCATTTCATGTCAATATGTAGATGAGAAGTGGACTGAAGCGCAAAAAATGTCAAAGCTTCGACCAGCAACAGAAGAATTCACATCTGTTGTCAGATCAATTTCTTCTGGAAATTTAGTTAATGTACGAGCATGGAGTGATGTTCAAGGGTTCGATGAGTATTTATTTATTGACCAAGTAGATTTTGACTTTGATGCAAAGCTTTTGCTTAAGAATTACAAAATAATTCAGTTAAACTCAGTGATCATGACTCATTCAGTTGGCGATGTAATAGAGAGACCAATTCTTTCTAAATTGCTTTTGTTTAAAACTGCAAACATTTTGTCGAATCACCCTCCCTTTAGAGAATATTATATTGCGAGAAATACTCTTATCGTTTCAAAACGCTACCCAGAGTTTCGTCGCCACAGGTTTCAAGCCTTAGTCAGCCTCATTCAAATGCGTCGAGTTTTGTTATACTCAAGGCCGAAATTTAAAAAATTTTCCGCAATGCTTCGAGGTTACATTGACGGCATTAAATATAATCCGAAAAAAGACGAACACTATTGTACTTTTCGAGACTCTATTGTAGTTGACCGTATTGAGGGCGTGAACCGTGAGAATTAATTTTTTCTTACCAAGATCAATTAATAAGGCCATGGGCGGGTATAAGGTTGTTTTTCAGTATGCAGATTTTTTTGCTCAGAAAGGGCATGACGTACATATTTACTTTTGTTTTCCAGTGGACATCCCTACCCGTAAGTTCTTTTTAACTTATTGCCGTGGAATTTTTCAGCATAAGACTTTTCGACGAATTACTTGGTTCAAATTTCATGGACCTGTAAAACTCCATTTTGAAATTCTACCTTTTAGAGTTCTCCACAATATTCCGGGAGTATTGATTGCAACACATTGGTCAACTGCTAATTTGGTCAATAAAATGCAAGGTGTTTCAACTAATAAATTTTACTTTATTCAGGATTTTGAGGACTTTGATCCCGCTGCAAAACCCAATCAAGTTAAAGATACGTGGTTTTTACCATTAAAAAAAATTGTCATTTCAAAATGGCTACTAAATAAGGCAATTGCGATGGGAGAAAAAGCAACTATTGTCTCCAACTTCGTAAACACAGATGAATTTTATCCACCTAAAAAGTTTGACAATAAACTGGAAGTACAAGTCTCGATGCTTTGGCATAATAATCCGCGGAAACAGTCTGCACTTGGAATGAGAGTATTACACCAGCTGCAGAAAATATATCCGGAGTTGAAAATTGCAATTTTCGGAGTTGGAATTCCTGATGCTGTTAAAGCTGATTATAAATTTGAAAACGCCTCAGTGGAACAACTTAGGGAAGAAGTATATGGACGATCAGCCATTTACTTTATGCCTAGTCGGTCAGAAGGGTGGGGGTTGACAGGTTTAGAAGCTATGGCATGTGGGGCAGTAGTAGTTTCTGTAGACAATGGTGGAATCAACGAATATGCCACGGATAAAGTCAATGCAATCATAGTCGACAATAAGAGCTCTGAAATGCTGTTAGGACTTCAAAACTGTTTATCGAACCGTAAACTTCAAAGCCAGTTAAGAGAAAATGCATTCAAAACTGTAACAAATTTTTCTTTGAAAGAATCAGGGGAGAAGTTTCTTGAAGTTTTGAAAAATGATGCAATTTAACTATTGATGACCTTTATTAAACTTTCAATAGTAGGAAGACGAGGAAATAAAGTGAATAAAAAGTCGAGAACACACTCATCTTTAATAAACTCTCTTTCTGCCAGTGTTGCGCAAGCCATTAGTTTGCTGATGTCATTTGTCAGTAGAACTTTCTTTATCCGAATTTTGGGTGAACAATATCTAGGGTTGAACGGCTTATTTTTGAATATCTTGAATATTTTGTCGTTTGCTGAATTGGGTATTGGAGCCGCCATTACGTTTTCACTTTACAAGCCGTTGGCAAGCGGAGACAATGATCAAGTGCTTGCATTAATGCAGCTATATAAGAAAGTTTATCATTTAATTGCTCTGATTATTTTCCTTTCCGGAATGTTATTGCTACCTTTTCTGGGTTTCTTTATAAATGGCAGTACGCATTCAGTGGGAAATATTTACTTTGCGTTTCTTTTGTTTCTTATGAACTCTGTTGTTTCCTATCTTTGGAACTACAAGAGATCTGTCTTTTTTGCGGATCAGAGTGGATATATTAACTCGTTAAATATTTTGTTTTTTCAGGTAATGGGTCAGCTTCTGCAGATTATTTTTCTTTTAATCAGCCCGAGTTATTATCTTTATCTCTTTATTCAGATTGCAGTTACAATATTGTCTAATTTACAAATTTCAAAAAGAGCGGATAAACGATATCCATTTTTGAAGAAAAAAGTTAGAATACCCGTTCCAAAGAAGACCATGAGTTTTTTAAAGAAGAACGTTGTTGGTATGATAAGCTCAAAACTTGGTGGTATTGTTGTTATGGGGACAGACAATATTTTACTTTCAGCTTTTCTAGGTCTCTCTACGGTTGCTGTTTATTCTAATTACACTTTAATTATGAATGGGCTGACTAGCGTTGTGAACCAAGGCATAAGTGCTGTGACTGCCTCTATTGGAAATCTGAGGGCTGTTGGGAATCCCAAAAAGGAAAAGGAGGTTTTTTTCAAGTACTCACAAATTTCAGCATTGGTTGGAGTTGCAACTAGTGTTGGCATGGTTTCGTTTTTTTCTCCATTTATTCGGGTATGGGTTGGAGAAAGATTTTTATTGGATAGTAAAACCACTTTTTTAATAGTTCTTGGCTTTTATGTTACACAGTTAAGACAATCTAACATAAACTTTACAAACGCATATGGTCTGTATTGGGAACAAAGATTAAAGTCTTTGCTAGAAGCATTAGTAAACCTAGTTGTGTCACTTTGTTTAATTATTTTTTTCAAGTTAGGCATTGATGCCGTCATATTAGGCAATTTGGCTAGCAACCTTTTTGTGAATGCTTGGTGGGAACCTCTAATTGTTTTAAAATCTGGTTTAAGATCCTCAAAAAAAGAGATGGGATTCTATGCAAAATTTTATGCACTTGAGCTTTTCTTGGGCGGGTGCTTGATTTTTCTATGTATGTCAGTTGCAGCAATAATCCCTGTTAATTTATTTTTTATACACGTGGTAATAACGCCAATTCTAATTATTTTTTCTGTAATAGTTTTTGATCTGACGACATCAAAGATTATTTCTATAAACTTTCCACAGCAATCACTTATTAAGAGATTTGCTAACAAAACATTTCACAAATAGTAATGATCTGGTATGGATATTTTTTCTTTCAAAGCATCATAAATTAAATGAACACAAAAAATTGATAACTTGAATTTTGGGGTGTAGCAGCTATGAATCAATATATTGGTAATAGTGTCGGTTTTTTTATACCAACTCTCAATGCAGAAAAGAATATTGATAGAATAATTTCATCTATTGAACAGTCTTGCGTTCCTGTTGAAAATTTATACGTTATAGATTCAGAATCAACGGATGGTACCGTTGGTAAACTCGAACAATATAAAGTTCAATATGATGTTATGGAGCGTCGAAAATTTTCACACGGTTCGGTTAGACACAAAGCGTTTGATTTTTTTAAAAATTCAATGAACTATATCATTATGGCAACGCAAGACGTGATTTTTTCTCATGAAGCAATCAACCTTCTAGTTGAAGGAATTTTCAAAAACCAGGAAGCAGGCGTATCATATGGTCGACAAATTTCGACAAAGCCTGACACGGTCGAGTATTATGATAAATTGTTTAACTATCCCGAAAAATCAAAATTAAAATCAAAAAAGATGATTTCAGATTTAGGCGCGGACACCTTTTTTTCTTCGGATGCCTTCTCCATTTACAGGATTTCAGCCTTGAAGGCTGTTGATGATTTCCCTCAGCAAATATCTTTTGCAGAAGATGCATATGTTGCGGCTAAGTTGATATTGGCTGATTGGGAAGTTTACTATAATGCTGATTCTATTGTGATTCATAACAATATTTCTGGATACATTAGCTTATTTAAACGGTACAGGGAAATTTCAAATTTTTACCGAACGCAGAAATGGATTAAAGATGCGTTTGGAGCGAACTATGATAAGGGGAGAAAGCTTGTAATTTTTGAACTGCAGCAGGCAGCCAGACGCCATTCAGTTAAACTTTTTATAGATGTTCTAATGACAAGTACAATTAAGCTGATTGCATATAAGTTGCCAAGTCGTTGCGTTTTCTAGTTATTTTTAATTTCCATGGCTATACTGAAATCATCTCCACTCCCAATGCAATGTTTTATCAATTCTTTATTATACTACCGTAGTTAAGCTACTCAAATAAGATCTCTATTTGATTGTTTCGTTTGATTGTAATGTCTATTTTTTGGTGATTAAAGTCTAGAAAGATTTATTTGTTAAAGTTTACCTTGCTCACAGATATAGATTGTTATAAGATAAGCTAAAGTGAACAGCGTGGGGCGGTTCCATGTATAAAATTTTAGTATTGGAGGGGTAGATTTGGAAACAACGTCAAGTCATAGGGAAGAGCAAATAGAGCGAGTTGATTTAAAGGCTTTAACACCGGGATACATATTTACGAAAAGGTGTTTTGATTTTATAGCAAGCTTGACGGGCATTGCTTTTCTCAGCGGTCTTTTTGTTATAATTGCTTTATTGATTAAGTTGGATGATCCACATGGAAAGGTCTTTTATTCCCAGACACGATTGGGAAAGGATGGTCAAAAGTTTGAAATGTGGAAATTCCGTTCTATGATTTCTGGAGCAGATAAGATGGTTGACCAACTGATACAGAAAAATGACGTAGAGGGAGCAATGTTCAAGATTAAGGATGATCCTCGTGTTACACGCGTGGGTAGGTTTATTCGAAAATATAGTCTTGACGAGTTGCCTCAGCTTTACAATGTTTTGCGAGGAGATATGAGTTTGGTAGGCCCAAGACCACCGTTACCACGAGAGGTGGCAACCTATACCAATTATGATCGTCAACGTTTGCTGGTGATACCAGGTGTTACGGGTTTATGGCAAGTTTCTGGAAGAAATGAACTCAGCTTCTCTGAAATGGTCACGCTGGATATCTCTTATATTAACCATGCTTGTATATCTCAGGATCTGAAAATCTTATTAAAGACCGTTTTGGTTGTGATTCATCCAAGCGGCGCTTATTAATTTCTTTGATGGTAGTTCCGATGGGTTTCTTATGTTTCTAGAAGGATCGGAGCTTTTTTGCTGTTTTTTTTAATGGTTCTGTTGGTTTATTGAACTCCTAGAATCATAAGTTTTTAAGTTAACAGTGATAAAAGAATGAAAACGCGAGCTAGGAGATACAAATTTTTTCCCTAACTGTTGTGAAATACTCTGGACCTTTATAAGTTACCGTTTCGTTTCTTATGACCGTTGTCTAGTTTAGAATGTCACAATTCGCCAATAATTAATCCCAAAAGTCTCGCTATTTATTTGAAACTGACACCGTGTTTGCATGAATATAAAATGAGAATCACCGAATCTAGAACTTTTCGATGCTTTTTTAAGCACATTAAATTAGAAGGAGGATCATTTTGATGAAAGGTATCATTCTAGCCGGAGGATCAGGTACACGGCTGTATCCCATTACGGAGGCTGTCTCGAAGCAGTTGGTCCCAGTTTATGACAAGCCAATGATCTATTATCCCCTATCAACCATGATGTTAGCGGGCATCCGAGATATCTTGGTTATTTCGACACCAAGAGATGTTGACCGATTTCAAGATCTGTTGAAAGACGGTTCACAACTGGGGCTTAATATTACTTATAAGGTACAGGATAAACCAAACGGCCTTGCAGAGGCATTTATAGTCGGGGCGGACTTTATTGGTGACGATTCTGTTTGTCTGATTCTTGGCGACAATATCTTTTACGGCAGTGGGTTATCCAAACTGGTTCAGCGTACAGCCGCAAAACCTTTGGGAGCGACGGTATTCGGATACCAGGTCAATGATCCGGAACGATTTGGGGTCGTTTCGTTTGACGATGCACATCACGTGAAGTCAATTGTTGAGAAACCAGAACATCCAGCCAGTAATTTTGCGGTCACCGGGATGTATTTCTATGATAATCAGGTGGTTGACATTGCTAAAAATATCGAACCGTCACCGCGAGGTGAGTTGGAGATTACCGATGTGAACAAAGCCTATCTGGAACGTGGCCAGCTAGATGTTGAATTACTTGGGCGCGGTTATGCTTGGCTTGATACCGGTACACACGAGTCGCTCCATGAAGCAGCTGGTTTTATTGAGACGGTTCAAAAACGACAGAATCTGAAAATTGCCTGTCTTGAAGAAGTTGCTTATCGGATGGGTTATATTAATCGCGATCAATTGCGCGAACTCGCACAGCCACTCAAAAAGAATGATTACGGTCAATATATTTTGCGCTTAGCAGATGAAAAAGCCTAGGAGGCAGAACCTTGAGTTTAAAAGTAATTCCAACCAAGTTACAAGATGTGAAATTAGTCGAAACCGATGTTTTTGGTGACAATCGTGGGTTCTTTACCGAGACCTACACGCGTGATAAGTTTGTTGCTGCAGGCATCACAAATGATTTTAACCAAGACAACCAGTCACTTTCAGCCGAAGCCGGCGTTTTACGCGGCATGCATTATCAAATGGCGCCTGATGCCCAGACCAAGCTGGTTCGGGTTGTGACTGGTGTGGTTGAAGATGTGTTGGTTGATATTCGTAAAGGCTCACCGACCTATGGCCAGTGGGAAGGGTACATTTTAAGCGAGTTCAATCATCGGCAACTCTTCGTGCCAAAGGGTTTTGCCCATGGGTTTATTACATTGACGCCTAATGTCAATTTCTGCTACAAAGTTGAAGGCTTTTATGCCCCGCAATCTGATCGCGGGATCGCGTTTGATGATCCGGATATCGGGATTCAATGGCCAATGTCGACAGATCACTTAATTATGTCTGATAAAGACAAGAAGCATCCGCAACTCAAAGATGCTGAAAATAATTTTGTTTACGGGGAGATTTAATAATGAAACTTATGATTACTGGCGGTGCCGGCTTCATCGGCTCCAACTTTGTTCATTTTGTCTATCGTCACCATCCAGAGGTTCAGATGATTGTCCTTGATAAGCTGACTTATGCTGGCAACAAGGCTAACATTGCCGATTTGCTTGGCGACCGGGTACAGTTGGTGGTTGGCGATATTGCCGATAAAGAAGTGGTTGACAAATGGATGGCAAAAGTTGACACGGTGGTTAACTTTGCGGCCGAAAGCCACAATGACAATTCCTTGATTAATCCAGATCCATTCCTGCATAGTAATGTGATCGGTACTTATACGTTGCTTGAAGCGGCCAGAAAATATGATGTGCGATTCCATCACATCTCAACGGATGAAGTTTATGGTGACTTGCCGTTGCGTGAGGATTTGCCAGGCCATGGCGAAGGCCCTGGCGAGAAATTCACAGTTAACAGCCGTTACAATCCTTCTAGCCCATACTCCTCAACGAAGGCTGCTAGTGACATGTTGGTACATGCGTGGGCACGCTCATTCGGGGTGCGGGCCACAATCTCAAATTGCTCAAACAACTATGGTCCCTACCAGCACATTGAAAAGTTCATTCCTCGGCAAATCACAAATATCCTGAGCGGGATCAAACCCAAGCTTTACGGTACCGGCAAGAATGTCCGTGATTGGATTCACACTAATGATCATTCATCTGCCATTTGGGACATTTTGACCAAAGGTAAGATTGGTGAAACCTATCTCATTGGTGCCAACGGCGAAAAGGACAATAAGACCGTTCTTGAACTCATTTTGAAGTTGATGGACAAGCCAACCGATTATTACGATCAGGTAAAGGATCGTCCCGGTCATGATATGCGGTATGCTATTGATGCCTCCAAAACTCGTGAAGAACTCGGCTGGAAGCCGCAATACACCGATTTTGAAGAAGGCTTGGCCGATACCATCAAGTGGTACACCGAACACCGTGACTGGTGGCAAGCTGAGAAAGCTGCTGTTGAAGAAAAGTATCAGGAACACGGTCAATGATCCCTGCTAGATCAAGACTGATGATTATCTTTAATCGTTGTTTCGTTAGTTTGTAGATGTAGAGGGGAAGAGAAATGAAGATTTTGATTACCGGTGCACAAGGTCAACTCGGCACCGAATTACGGCATTTGCTTGATTCACGCGATATTGCCTATCGCGGGACAGATGCCCATGACTTGGATATCACTGATGAAAAGGCGGTTGATCAGTATTTCAAGGATTATCAGCCTGATCTGATTTACCACTGTGCTGCTTATACAGCCGTGGACAAGGCTGAAGATGAAGGCAAGGCGTTGAATCAGAAGGTCAACGTTGACGGCACCCGTATTTTGGCTAAGGCAGCAGCGGCCATTGACGCCACTTTAGTTTATATCAGCACGGATTATGTTTTTGATGGCGACAAAAAAGATATTTACACTGTTGATGATCAGCCGGCACCGCGTAATGAGTATGGTCGGGCCAAGTATGAAGGCGAACAGCAGGTTCAGAAATACCTCAAGAAGTATTATATTATCCGCACTTCATGGGTGTTTGGCGAATATGGTCACAACTTTGTTTATACCATGCTGGATCTCGCTAAGACGCATAAGGAGCTGACGGTTGTCGATGATCAATATGGTCGACCATCATGGACCAAAAATCTAGCCGAATTCATGACCTTCGCAGTGGATCAAAAATTGGCCTATGGGATTTATCATTTATCCAATGACAACAGCTGTAACTGGTATGAATTTGCGAGTGCGATTCTTGCCGACAAAGACGTGACGGTGAAGCCCGTCTCCTCTGCAGAGTACCCGCAAAAGGCTTGGCGCCCGCGGCATTCAATCTTGGATCTAAGCAAGACCAAAGCGACGGGCTTCAAGATTGAGACTTGGCAGGATGCGTTGAAGGAATTTTTGCAGGTGATTGAAAAGTAATCGTTTATGATGGAACGAAAAGAGCTAACCAACATTGCTGATTTTTGGCTCTACGTCAACTGGTGTTGAAGAATAAATTTATCATTTGAGGCGGTTCTCCATTTGGGGAGCCGTCTTTGTCATGTTATGCCGTGATTTGGTAGATTCGTTTGAAGAAGTTCAGCTGATTCTTGAAGCCAAAACAGGATCGTTTGAGTGACTTGATGAGGCGGTTAACCCCTTCGATCGGACCGTTGGAATAAGGGCTGGTGACAGCGGCGAGAACAGCGACTTTGTGTCGCTTAAGCGTCGCGATCGTCATGTCCATTGCCGTACCGTTTGGCTCGTAAGTAGCTAACAGGTTTGCCAGTTCCGCGGGATGTTTCTTCACCATCAAAGCTTCATGAAGCGCTAAGTAGGTCTCGTAGGTTTGCTTGAGCTTGGGCTCAGTATCAAGTGCGATATCGATGGCCTCCTGTTGCGTGACGTCTTCATTCAAACCAAACAGGAACTGTTTGTGTTTAGCGTCAGGCGCAGTTTGATGAAAAAGCCGCCAGTTTGTCTTCATGATCTTATAAGGACGGCTGTGTTTGTCATTAAGCTGTTTGAGCGCTTGGACGCGTACCTGATCAAGGGCACGAGCCGCAAGTTGAATGATATGGAACCGATCAATGACGACTTGGGCCTTGGGGAAAACCTCATGAATAATCGTCTGATAAGCTGCATTCACGTCCATGGTGACCGTCTGGACCCGAGTGCGGTCAGCGAGTGAATAATGAGCGATGAAGAAGTTTTTAATCGTGCGGTTGAATCGATCACCAAGCAAGGCAATCAGACGATGTGAATCGGCATCAAGACAGATAAACGACATCATGCCATGAGTGGAACGGAACTCATCAAAGCAGAGTCGCGTGGGTAGCCGGCGAGCCGGTCGGAGTTTGAGATTTTGGTCAATGATCCGTTGAACCG
>SKEY01001119.1_pt1 | contig 36883 bp, 39 predicted proteins | sample 4843871 | NCBI WGS metagenome assembly SKEY01 (sample SAMN11008797, study PRJNA524170) | human gut metagenome | biome: Human fecal sample; material: Feces; isolation source: fecal sample from pouch patient p36 | host: Homo sapiens | place: Israel: Tel-Aviv | collected 2016-12-04 | reverse complement strand
GATAAGGACATGGTATCAATGTAATTGTTTTCAGAGAGAGATGTGAAAGCTGTGAGCATTTTATTCAATTGTTGATATTACTACCTTTGAACTGTAGGCTGAAATAGTAGTAAGCTAAGCCGGGGAATACCCCGTTATCTAAATGAAGGTGGATAGGTACTTTATTATCTATCAATCAGGGTGGAATCGCGAAGTATAATAACCTCGTCCCTTTATGGGGATGAGGTTTTTTTATTTTTAGGAGGTAGTTATTTTGATAAAATTAATGTTAAAAGATGGCGCTGTACGTGAAGTGAAAGAAGGCACAACTTTATTAGAATTTGCGCAAACTTTAAGCCGCAGTTTAGCGAAAAGCGTATTAGTGGCAAAAGTAGATGATGTCGTAGTTGGTTTAGATACAGAGTTAACGAAAGATGCAAAGGTCGAATTGTTAACTTTTGCTGATAGTGAAGGAAAACATGCGCTTAGACATAGTGCTTCACATATTTTGGCTCAAGCTGTACAACGTTTATATAAAAATGTGCAGCTTGCAATTGGTCCAGCAATTGAAAATGGATTTTATTACGATTTTGATGTTGAAAAACCATTTTCGCCAGAAGATTTAGAGAAGATTCAAAAAGAAATGGAAAAAATCATACAAGAAAATTTATCAATCGAGCGCAAGGAATTAAGTCGTAAAGATGCAATTAAAATGTTTGCAGATAAAGGTGAAACATATAAAGTAGAGCTTATTAATGATTTGCCAGAAGATGCTGTAATTTCTACGTATCAACAAGGTGAATTTGTTGATTTATGCGCTGGCCCGCATGTGCTTTCAACAGGAAAAGTGAAAGCTTTTAAATTGCAAAGTATTGCAGGTGCTTATTGGCGTGGCGATGAAAAACGTAAAATGTTACAACGTATTTACGGAACGGCTTTTGAAAAGAAAGCAGAGCTTGATGCATATTTGACCATGCTTGAAGAAGCTGCTAAACGTGATCATCGTAAATTAGGGCGTGAATTAGATCTATTTAGTTTACAAGAAGAAGGACCGGGCTTTCCGTTTTTTCATCCAAATGGAATGATTATTCGCAATGAATTAGAAAATTTCTGGCGCCAATTACATCGTGAGTATGGCTATAAAGAAATTAAAACTCCAATTATTTTAAATCGTAAATTATGGGAACAGTCAGGACATTGGGATCATTATAAAGAAAACATGTATTTTACGCAAATTGATGGTGAAGATTATGCGGTAAAACCAATGAATTGCCCAGGTGGAATCTTGGTATATCGTACACAACATCATAGTTATCGTGATTTGCCGCTTCGTACGGCAGAGCTTGGGCTCGTACATCGTCATGAATTGTCTGGGGCATTACATGGATTAATGAGAGTGCGTAATTTTACGCAAGACGATGCACATATATTTATGTTGCCATCGCAAATTAAAGATGAAATTCAAAAAGTAATTGATTTATTTGATAAAGTATATAGTACGTTTGGATTATCTTATCATGCGGAATTAAGTACCCGTCCAGAAAATTCAATGGGTAGTGATGAAGTATGGGAAACTGCTACAAATGCTTTACGTGATGCATTAAATGAACGTGGTATGGAGTATATTGTTAACGAAGGTGATGGTGCATTTTATGGACCTAAAATTGACTTTCATTTAAAAGATTCCATTGGTCGTACATGGCAATGTGGGACGATTCAACTAGACATGCTATTGCCTGAAAAATTTGATTTAACTTACGTAGGTGAGGATGGACAAAAGCATCGTCCAGTTATGATTCACCGTGTTGTATACGGCAGCATTGAACGCTTTATTGGAATTTTAATTGAGCATTATGCTGGTGTGTTCCCAGTATGGATTGCACCTGTGCAAGTAAAAATTCTAACGATTGCTGATAAACATGCAGAGTATGCAGTTGCTTTAGAAAGAGAAATGTTTGCAAAAGGAATTCGAGCTGAGGTTGATGACCGCAATGAGAAAATTGGCTATAAAATTCGTGAAGCACAAATGTCTAAAGCACCTTATATTATTGTTGTTGGTGATAAAGAAATGGAAGAGGGACAAGTTGCGGTTCGCAAACATGGGGAGAAAAATAGCATAGTTCAATCTAAAACAGAATTTATTAATGAAGTAATAGAAAAAATTCAGAAAAAAGCATAAAAGGTATTGACAGTATATCATTTAACTGATAATATAGTTAAGTGAGTTAAATACGTGTGAAGTAGAAGCCATCCGCTTCTCACCTTATGGCGCTTAGTCAATAAGGTAAGATGAATTATTAATATTTATTATTGTAATTTACGGGTGGCGTGTGCTGCCCGTTTTTATTTTGTATGTATACACAATTTTTTAGGAGGTGAATCTCAATTAGTAAAGAGAATCCAAAAATTAATGAAGAGATTCGGGCAAGAGAAGTTCGCGTAACGAGTCCGACTGGTGAACAGCTTGGTATTATGTCTCTTAGAGATGCATTAAGGATTGCAGGTGAACAACAATTAGATTTAGTTGAAGTTGCACCTACAGCAAAACCACCAGTTTGTCGTATTATGGATTTTGGTAAATACAGATACGAACAACAAAAACGTGACAAAGAGGCGAAGAAGAAACAAAAAGTTGTTACTGTAAAAGAAGTAAAACTTCGTCCGAATATTGAACAGCATGATTTTAGCGTCAAGCTAAAAAATGCACTTCGTTTTATCGAAGATGGTGATAAAGTAAAAGTTACCATTATGTTCCGTGGTAGAGAGCTATCGCATCCGGAACTTGGCAGAGAGATATTACTTAAGATGGCTGCTGAAATGAAAGAATTAGTAACCGTTGAACGTGATCCAAAGCTTGAAGGTAAAAATATGATTATGATTTTAGCACCAAAGGCACATAACTAAAGGAGGAATAGCAATGCCAAAAATTAAAACACGCAGAGCTGCAGCAAAACGTTTCAAAGTAACTGGTTCCGGTGAATTTAAACGTGCAAAGGCTTTTAAAAGTCATATCTTAGAAAAGAAATCCCCGGCTCGTAAACGTAATTTACGGAAAGCAACACTTGTAAGCAAAGCTGATTACGAACGCGTAACTAAAATGCTTCCTTACGCTTAAAATATAGATATTTAGGAGGAACGAAACATGCCAAGAGTTAAAAAAGGCGTGACTGCACATAGACGTCATAAAAAGATTTTAAAACTAGCTAAAGGTTATAGAGGCGCAAAAAGCAAACAGTTTAAAAAAGCAAATGAAACTGTAATGAAAGCGCTTTACTATGCGCGTCGTGACCGTCGTGCGAAAAAAGGTGAATTCCGTCAATTATGGATCGCTCGTATTAATGCGGCAGCTCGTATTAATGGAATTTCCTACAGCAAATTAATCAATGGTTTAACAAAAGCTGGTGTAGCTGTTAACCGTAAGATGCTTGCTGATTTGGCTGTAAATGACAGTGCTGCATTTACTAAATTAGTAGAAGTAGCAAAAGAACAATTGAACTAAAAATCACTAGATTTTAAATAAAATAAATAAGACCCTTAAAGCCTTGGAATATCAACATTCGAGAGACTTTAAGGGTCTTATTTATTTTATTTTAGTAAGTGGTTTTAGATGGGGTAAAAATAAGAATAAGCACTTTATAAGCACCTAAACGACATATGAATCATCAATTATATTTCCGGCTTCTTCATCCATTGAAGGTAGATAATGAACATAAAGCTCTAAGGTAATGTTTATACTACTATGTCCCAAACGCTTACTGACAACTTTTACGTTTATGCCCCTTTTAATTAATGTCGTTGCGTGATAATGTCGTAGGTCATGCATGGTGAATGATGAGGGTAGTTCAGCTACCTTGAATAATCTAGATAACATATGGTCAACGGAAAGTACATTCATATAGCCGCCATGTTGGGAAGAAAAGACATAAGGAGAATCCCTTTCTAATTTATTTATAACTTCTAGTACTTTCGGATTGACAGAAATTGTCCTTCTAGAAGCCTTTGTCTTTAAATCCATATTTCCACCTTCACGTGTCACTTGGCTGTTAATTTCTATTTTGTTTGTCTTGAAATTAATGTTGTCCCATTTTACTCCTGCGAGTTCACCTCTACGCATACCGGTAGCTACAGCAAGTAAGACAAGAGGATAGATTCTCCTATAATAGCCTTTAGTCCCCTGACGTTCTTTTGCGATACGTAGCATGTCTTTTATTTGCTCGTCAGAAGGTAGGACTAAATCAACTTTCCGAGTGTATTTAGGTAATTTTAATGACTTCTTTAAAGGGTTAGTTTTTATTATTTCTAAGTCAATAGCTTCCATGAATATTGTAGTTAAAACCTTGCGTAGCTTATGAACGGTACTTATGCTTAACTCATTCAGCTTAGACATAAAGAAATCCGACACGTGGTCAGCGGTAATACGCGACATAAGCATATCGTTAAAAGCAGGTTTAAAATGCTTCTCTGCTAGAGTTTCATAGCTAATATAAGTACCAGAAGCAACGGAAACTTTCTTCCTGACTAACCATTTGTCGATAAACTCCTTAAAGGTAATAGGTTTATCATTAGTAAGAAATGCTTCTGGATTCTTAAATTGTGTCTTTAATTCGTTTAGTTTCTCTACTGCTTCACGCTTGGTACCACATGTTATTGATTTTCTTTTCTGTTTTCCGTCAATCCCTACACCTAGCGTGATTGTTACTTTGTATTTACCATTAGGTAACTCTTTGATTGAACCTTCACCTTTGTTACGTCTTTGTTGTGATTTTGTAGCCATTTTCAAATCCTCCTTTAGTTACTGAAAGGGTCTAAAGTGAAATTATTGTAAAAATTGTGAATGGGTATATCACGTTTTCGCGTTTTCCAGTTTTCCCCGTGCCACCTTACAGAATCTCACATATTACCATTAATAAACATAATATTCATCTTTATGTTTATTTAATTGTTCTAAGGGAACTGTCACATTCCTTGATATACAAGGGTTTATGATGGATTAAGTGCTTATTAGTTGCTTATTAGTTGCTTATAGGTTATCATGTAGTGATTGAATAGTCAAGGGTTATTTGTACTTATTTACGGACTGGACAGTCAGTTAGTTACTAGATATTGTGGTTAGAGGCTGATGGGATGCTATATGTTGTGGTATTGTCTTAGATGCATCTGTGAGTATCGGAAGGAACGCTGTGAGTATTGAATAAGTATACACTAAGAGTGAATAAATATAACTTTGTAGTCATCCTGTGGTCAACTTGTAGCCATTCTGTAGTATTATTAACGACATTAATAGAATAGTTACTATATAGTAACTTTTGGTTGCTGGTAGTTGAAGAAAGGAGGGATTTAAAGGTACAGGTAGAATTTTAATTAAGGATAACAATAATAATTATACTAGGAGTGATGAAGTGAACTATTTGTATAATTTTATTTATACACTGTCTTTATTAATAGGGACAACTATATTAATATATAGCATAGCTTACATTATATCTAAAGTTTGTGTATTCTTAAAGAATGATACTTTAATGGTAATTTATATTGCATTAGTCATATGCGGTATACTTTATTTTATGTTTAAATGTGGGGTGAATATGGACTCTTATGATTATATTCAGCGTCCTCTACGAAGATAGTAAACAAAATAAAAGAACGCTCAAAGTAGTTTCAAAGCTACCGAGAGCGTTCTTTTTTTTTTACTTATATAATGGATTTATTGCTTTATTCAGTAATGTTATTCTATGCCTATTGTCTGCCTCACGCTTCACTAAATAACTCACATCCTGTGAAATACTTTCAATATCTAGTGCTTGTGTAGAGACTAATCTAACTAAATGGTCATATTGTTCATTTGTTTTAGTCTCTATTAAATCAATTTTATTATTGAGCGTCTTTATTTCGCCTGATAGTTGACCGATAGCGTTTAGAATGTCTTGTAACATTTCTCTGTCTTTTTCTTCCATGATATCACATCCTCACAACTTCATAATAACATAATGCAGAGCCATTTACCAGATTGGGTAGATGGTTCTATTTATTTTTGTCTGTCCACTCTTTTACCATTTTTCTAATTAATTCACTACTATTTATTGCCTTCCTTTCACATACTTCTTGAAATTCATTTTTAATAATGGGGTCAATTCGTACATGAATATATACATTCTTTTTTAAAGTATCCACCTTATACACTCCTCTTACCATTAACGGTTGTTTTCTTTAGTATAACAAAAATGATATGAGAACACAAGTGAATATTTTTTTATAAATGTGTTGACATGAGAATAAAAAGGTGATAAGGTATAAACAACACGTGAGAACACAAAATAACAATAAACATGAAAGAAGGAATTAAAATGTTACAAAAAACTATCACAACTACTATCGAAAACGCTATTGGAGAAATAACAAAAGATTTTCCAGCACCTCAATTTTACATGAACGTGGACTTCAATAGAAAACTTGGTCACTACATTGTAACAGTTTTTGAAGAATCTACAGACGGGATAGTAGTTGAATATGAATTAGTTGAAAAAACTATCACGAATACTATTCAGGATACTAAAGAAATTACATACACTTGGGAGGGAAAAACATATATAGGAAAGGCAATCTTAAAAGATAACATAATTTCTCTCGAAAATGAAAAGGGAGAATCTTTTGAAACATTGGAGGAAAATGAAATTCAAAACGGTATGTCCCTAGAAGAAATTTTTGAAGAAATCCCTAACGATATTACATATTTTTCCTTAAAATAATAATTAACAATAATACAAATAACGAAAAGAAAGAAGGAATTAACATGACATTAGAAATTTACTTAACAAATCTAGGAAAATACAACGAAGGAGTTTTAAAAGGAAAATGGGTAGATTGTCTATCTAGTCCAAATTGGGAGGAGGAGCTTGAAGAAATAGGAGTTGCAGAAGGTTCTGACTATGAAGAATTCTTTATCACAGATGTTAATACGGATATTGATGGGATAGAGATTGGGAATATGAGTCTTTGGATTCCATTGATAAATTAGCGGATTTAATCAACAATTACGGCGAAGATGAAGCCTTTGGCGCACTTATGGAATTCTATAGTGGTGACGTGGACGAAGTTACAGAAGCTTTTGAATGTGGTGGTTATTCATTTTATGCAGGTGTCACAGACCATGAAGAACTAGGGGAATACTTAGTTGAAGAAGGGATTAGATGCAGTAACGCGGATGAAGATATTAAAATATATCTTGACTATGAAAGAATTGGACGTGATTACGATTATAACAGTTCAGGTGGTTTCTATGGTAACGGTTTTCTAGAAGTATACTAAAGGTATCAGGCTGGTGAACGGTTCGCGCTTAATAGCCAGCCTTAAATACAGAATATTCAAACTATATTAACAAACAGAAGGAGTAAATAGCAATGACAACTAACAGCAACAAAACAAATTTAAGATTCCAATACGACATTAACAAATATCTCCACGTAACTATAGTCGACAATCAAGTCTGGTTTAAAGCAAATGAAATAGTCGAATATGCAGGACTAACTGCCAAGAACACTTGTACCTTTATCAGGCGCTTTTCTGACATGATGAAAAAGCAATTACCTATCGTTACTATGGCGCGCCCTGATGGTGTCATGACGTGGCATATCAGCAAAGAAGGAGTTACAAACTTAATCGAACGTGCAAGAGTAAGAGGGCATAAACAGGCAGATAGTTTAGAACGATGGTTAATTAATGAAGTTTATCCAGAGTTACCCAAAGAAGTACAGCCTAAACCTATTGTACCAACTGTCGTACAGCCTGCAAATGAAACAACACCAGAAACCACAACAGGATGTATTTTAAGGGTGGATGTGAATGACCAACAGGAACAAGTTGTAAGCGGTAGATTGTTACACCAGTTTTTGGAGGTTGATACCAAATATACACAATGGTTTAATCGTATGTCAGAATATGGATTTAGTGAAAATCAAGATTTTATTGTAGTTGTTGAGAAGTCTCTTTCTCAAAAATGGGAAGGAGACCTAGGGCAGGACTTCACCCAAACCAACCACATTCTAAAGCTAGACATGGCAAAAGAAATCTGCATGTTACAACGTACTGATAAAGGAAAACAAGCCAGACAATACTTCATCCAGCTAGAGAAAGACTGGAACTCACCTGACAAAATCATGGCAAGAGCCTTAAAACTAGCAGAATTAGAAATCGGCAACCTAAAAGTCCTAACAGCTACGCAAGCGGAAGAAATCGAAGTACTTAAACCAAAAGCAGAAACCTATGACAAAATCATGTCGACCGAATCCACTTACACTATTTCAGATGTAGCATTTTTAAACGGACTAGCATCCTCAAAACTATTTAAACTTTTACGTGAGGAAGGGTGGTTACATAAGCCGGGTAATAGTAAACACCTGCCAGCACCGGGCGCACCAGAAGGGACATTTAGGGAGATAAAAGGGATTTACGGTGACCAAATTCGCGTGACAGTAGCGGGGAAAGAACGCATCACAAGACTGATTAAGAAAAGAGGTGTCGTTAGATAATGCGAATAAGAATCCTAGCTTTTAGCGGTACAAATAAGGAGTTTAAAGAATATCTCAAGCGTTTAAAATTAATAGCTTTAGGAATGTAACAAAGTAGCAGGTTGCTTATAGAAGTCAACTTCTGTGTGACCTGCTCTTTTTATGCCCATTTACATGTCGAAAATTGTAAAAAAGGAGAAATAAAATGTTAAACAACCAAGAAGTTACCAAAAGAGTAAATAAAGCGGAAATACAAAACCAACTAGAGCAGGCAGGAGGAGAATTACAAGAGCTGATTGATACATATGGAATTGATTTAGTGACGAAACAATTTGAGCTGGAAGAATGGTCAAAGAAGCTAGGTGAGTATCTGGTTGAACAGGATATTGAAAAACGTAAGGGAAATTCATATGCAAATAAATATGGAGAACACAAGAGAACAGGAGGGGCAGATTTAAAGACATTCGGACTAACTCAAAAGCTAGTAGATTTTTGTTATGATAATGTCGTTGAAGGAATTAAAGAGCTAATAACAGCAGTCCAAACGCCAAAGAAAGGTAGCAAACCAGCTTACTACGATACAATTAAAGGGATTCTCAAAGTATACGGAGAGAATCAAGACGAAGCTATACATACAATTACAAGCATAGCAAGCACGACGCTTTTAGAATGTGTTATTGCAGGAGGAAGTTTGCAAATAACGAACAATGTTGCAAAAATGATTGCAGACAATATTCAAGAAGAAGTACGAACGGTTAAGTTATTTAACGAACTACCTGAAAAATCAGTAAGTAATATTGAAAAAGGCTTAAATAAGCGTGTCGGTAGGCATTTTAAAGTTTATTACGTCAAGCACTCAATGCAACTGCACAATATTGAATTTGAGGAATGGAAGCCAGCAGATGCGCTTACTCTAGGTCAAATATTAATAGATATTATAGTCAGTCGAAGTCCTTATTTTCAAATGACTACACCAGAAGCACCGACCGACCATAACAGGAAAATGAATCTAGAAGTACAAGCAAGTCCTACTTTACAGCAGGCTTGGGCAAAAAATATAGATGCAATGATAAAGCGTTCAGGACGCTTCTGCCCGACTGTCATTCCACCAAAGAAATGGACTTCATTCTCAAATGGTGCTTACTATGGAACTCTTGCAGGTAAAACTTCATTGTTACGCTTACATGATGGCTTGTCGTTTGGTCAGAAAACAATATTCCATAGTCGTTATATGAGGTTATTAGAGCAGGCGGATATATCAGAGGTACTTTCAGCAATAAACGCTATACAAGAGACACCTTGGCAAGTGAACAAACAAGTTCTTGAAGTCCTAAAATATAATAACGAAAAAAGTAAAGGCTGGGGGAAAACTCCTATATTTGAACCAGAGCCGAAACCTGCTGAACTCGTAGGGGAATTTACAGAAGAAGAACTCAAAGAACACAAAAAGAAATTTATTGAATATTACAAAAAAGAAAATCGCAGGGTGTCAAAGTGTCTAAGGCTACGAGATATAGAATACACAGCAGAAGAATTTAGCAAGTACCCAAGGATTTATTTTCCACACAACATGGATTTTAGGGGACGGGTCTATCCGATTTATCCCACATTAAGTCCGCAAGGGGATGACGTAGGGAAAGCATTAGTAAAATTTGCGGATGCACCACCTATCACTGATGAAGCAAGTCTAAAATATTTTTACATACAGGGTGCAAATGTAGCAGGAATAGACAAAGTTAGTATAGATGACCGCATCAAGTGGGTAAATGACCATCATAACGACATTTTACAATCAGCAACTGACCCAACAGTCAACTTATGGTGGACAGAGCAAGACAAACCTTGGCAATTTTTAGCCTTCTGTTTCGAGTACAAGTCTTTAATTGACTACAAAATGACTAACGGTTCTGCTATTGGATGGGTGACTGGATTACCTTTCGCACAGGATGGAAGCTGTTCAGGAATTCAACACTATTCAGCCGCAAGTCGCGATTATACAGGAGGTATGGCGGTAAATCTTGTACCACAGGACAAGCCTAACGACATATATGGATATTATGCGGATTTAGTTAATCAAGCATTAAATAAAGATGCAAGGGAAGGGACTCTTGACGAACAAAATGAGGTAGAGCGTGACGGTCAAATACGGTCAGCCTTAAAGTTAGGGACAAAAAACCTTGCACAACGCTGGCTTGCGTTTGGCATTACCAGAAAAGTCACAAAACGTCCGGTAATGACTCTGCCATACGGAGCAACAGCAGGCGGTTATAAAATGCAGATTTTAGAAGACACGATAGAGCCTGCTAAAATCGAAGGGCATGGACAAGTTTTTGAAGGCGTTGAAATGCAAATGGCTGTTTATCTTGCGAAGGTAATCGCAAATGCTGTCGGAGGACTAAATGCTGTTAAGTATATGCAATGGTTGCGTGATATAACAAAGCTAATCACTAAAAATGGTAATGTCGTCACATGGGTAACACCTTTAGGTCTACCAATTCAGCAAACATATATGCAGTCACAGTCAGTAATAATGAGATTACGTATAAATGGCATTATCAAGCGCATGTATTATAACGAAATTACAGGAAATATTGACGACAACGGACAACGGCAAGGAACACCGCCAAACTTTATCCATAGTATGGATGCCTGTCATCTACAAATGACGGTACTGGCGGCGCACAAGCAAGGAATACGTCATTTTGCTATGATTCATGATTCCTATGGTGCGCCGATCGCTCAAGCTCAAATCATGTTTGATACCGTTAGGGAAGAATTTGTCAAGATGTACACAGAAAATGATATCTTCAAGCAATTTCTAGACAATGCTAAAAACTACATAGAAAGTGAAAATGATTTACCACCGTTACCTAAGAAAGGTACTTTAAATTTAAACGACATAAAAAAATCTTTGTATGCCTTCTGTTAGATGTTGACAACGTATATAGAATGTGATATGTGATTCCATAAATTTACTATAGGCGCGAAGCCTTATGTAGCAAGGTATTACGCAACTGTGACACATATAGAAAGAAGAAAGGTAAACTAAAAGTAAACTTATAGTATTCTTGAAGTTTATTGTTATTATAATTAATAATAAATATAACTAATAAATACTTTAAGTTTACTTAAAGTTACCTTATTAAAACAAAAGGAGCAGAAGCGCATGGCAACACCAAGAAAAACAAATTCATCTAATGTCGTAGTAAAAGTAAAACGACTAAACACAAAGGCAGTTATCCCCGAAGTAAAAACAAAGGGAGCTGTTGGACTGGATTTAACGGTAACAGAAGATTATCGTATTTATCCAACAACAACAAAACTGGCTGAAAAAGCGACTAAAGTAAAAACTGGGATTGTAGTTGAAATTCCTGAAGGTTATCATGGGAAAATCTTCTTGCGGTCATCCACAGGAGCGAAGACAAAACTTCGACTAGCAAATGGCACAGGTATTATTGATTCTGATTATCGTGGAGAAGTTTTACTCCTCATTGAAAATGTCGGCTTTTTACCTGAACAACTTACAGCAGGTGACAGAATCGCTCAACTTATCATTGAAAAGAATGAGAATGTTGAAGTACAAGAAGTTGACGAATTGTCATCTACAGAGAGAGGGGATGGCGGTATTGGGTCAACAGGGAAAAATTAAAAAGCATACCAAACGGAAATATAAGAGCGGCTTCAAGCTATTTGAGGTCGCTCGTATTATTATAAATGGAGGGAAAATTAAATGAGTGCAGATATGAAAAGGTGTTTAAATTGTAAACATAATTATACAAATTTAGAGGGTTTCCCTTGCTGGTTGTGTACTATTTGTAAAGAACATTCGCACTGGGAATCACAGGAAACTGAACAATCTAAAGAACAAAAAACAACTTTCCACGATAAGCACTATCAATCTGAACATCAACCAATTGAAACTATGCAATCCAATATGGCAGAAGAAGAATTTCAAGGCTTTCTAAAAGGCAACATTCTAAAATATGTTTGTCGCTGTGGTAAAAAAGACGAAGCGCTCAAAGAAGCACAGAAAATCCAACGATACGCAACTTGGCTTGTAGAATCATTGGAAGGAAAAACCATAAATCCAAGGCTGTAACAATGCATCATGAAGCCTTATGCTTCAAGGGTTTTGTATTACTGTGACACATATAGAAAGAAGAAACGCTTTCACAAAGTATAAACAAACTTAGGAGGAGTTAAATGGCAGAGGAAAGACAACAAATTGTAACACCAGTAGGAAAGGCATATTATGCTCATTTATTTAAACCTGCTGTATTTGAAGGTAAAACAGGTGACTATGAGATTAACGTAGTTTTCCCTGAAAGTTACACAGAAAAACTAAAAGGGATGATTGACAAAGTTTTAGCACAGGCAAAAGAATCACCCGAATTTAAAGGTAAAAAGTTCACACGTCCATTACTTGGCTACCAAGAAAAAGACGAAGATGACGAAGTGTTCAAAGGGGCAACGGTATTTAAATTTAAAATGAAGCCAGAGGGGACAAACCGTAAAACAGGTGAAACCTTCAAACGTAAAGTTGCTGTATTTGATGCAAGCAAGGCGTTAGTAAAAGAACTTAACATTGGCAATGGGACGACAGTAAAAATTTGTGCAACAATTGCACCTTATTACACTTCTTCAACTGTACATGGTGTAGGGTTATACATGGAAGCAGTTCAAATCATTGATTTAGTAGAGTGGACTGGTGAAAAATCCGCAGATTCTTATGGTTTTGAGGAAGAAGACGGATTCATTGCAGGTTCAACTTTTGATGATGAGACAGGCGCAGACGGAGCAGATGAGGATTGTGATTTTTAATTCGTGTCACCAATGATATATAACCGCAAGGGTGGGTGGAGAGAATCTTCACCTTATCGTAGCGGCTTAGAAGACAAAATCGCAGAGCAGTTAGAGCGTTCTGGAATTGAAATACAATACGAAGCCAAGAAAATTAAATATGTCGTACCAGCTTCAACGCATACCTATACGCCCGATTGGGTATTACCGAACCATATCATTGTGGAATCAAAGGGGTTATTCAGCGTAGAAGATAGGAAAAAACATCTTTTAATTAAAAAGCAATACCCGAATTTAGACATTCGTTTTGTGTTTTCATCATCAAAAACAAAAATTAGGAAAGGAAGTAAAACCTCATATGCGGATTGGTGTAAGAAGTATGGCTTTAAATATGCCGACAAGCTCATACCTGATGCATGGTTACGTGAATAATTATTGAACATTAAATTTAAACAAAGAATTACGACTGACACGATACAAGTGACCTGTCGTGATGAAGGGGGTATCTCATACGAGGAATTATACAAACGTCACCGACAAAAAGGTGACTTCCACGTTGATGTACATTACTTTATAGACCGCATGGGATTTACGCATGAAGGACGACAAGAAACAGCAGTTGCAGGGATAGACTTAGAGGAAATAGCTAATACCTTACACATCTTGGTTGATATAGAAGGAAAGTTAAACGATTGTCAAAGAGTTGCCTTGCATGAGCTTTTAGAAGTTTTACAAATGCGTTATCCTAATGCAAAATTGAGAAAAGAGGAATTTAATTGACATTAAAATTAATTTTTAAATTACAAAATTTACAACGAGCTTTATTAGACCGTTATATTAAAGCAAAATCAAAGGACATTTGCGCTATTAACTCAACTATTCATATGTTGGTAGATAAACGAGTAGATGTAGAAAATGCTCTTGCAGATGCTTACGAAATGAAAGGTAAAATGTAATTGAGTGAAGCGGTATTATCTCACCAGCCTTGTCCTGACTGTGGGAGTAGTGATGCACTGACCGTATATGATGATGGACATTCCTGTTGTTTTAGTTGCGAAAAAGTGACTCAAAACTTTGACGGTGAAATTGAACCAAAGACTAAGAAACGTACATATGATACAACCGATATTGAAGACCGGAGTATTGGAAGCATAAAAGCACGTATGCTGACAGAAGAAACCTGCCGCAAATATGGCTACTACAAGGCATTTTATAAAGGTAAACCAGTTCAACTTGCAGTCTTTACAAGTGATACTGGTGAAGAAATCGGAGCAAAAGTAAGAACCAAAGACAAAGATTTTATCATACTTGGTAGAGTTACTGACCGATTCTTTGGACAACACTTATTTAGCGGTGGAAGAAAGCTGATAGTAACTGAAGGTGAAATTGACTGTCTGACTGTAAGTCAAGTCACAGGTAATAAATATCCTGTCGTGTCAATTCCAAGTGGTACAAAATCAGCAAAGAAATGTTTTCAAAAGAATCTTGAATGGTTGAATACATTTGATGAAGTTATTATCATGTTTGACAATGACGAACCGGGCAGAGAAGCGATAGAAAGTATTCAAGGGATTCTTCCTCTTGGAAAAATGAAAATTGCAACATTACCAATGAAAGACCCGAATGAGTTACTTATTGCAAACAATCCTAAAGCAATCGTAGAAAGCATATACAATGCCAAAACTTATACACCAGAGGGTATTATAGATGCAAAAGATTTATGGAATGAAATAGACAAAAGTGACTTAATAGTCAGTTATCCCTATCCCTTCACTCAAATAGCTCTTAATAAGGCTACTTTGGGAATCCGTAAAGCTGAAATGACATTGATAACAGCAGGTACAGGTATTGGTAAATCGACATTTTCACGTTATTTAGCGCATTACCTTGCTTTAGAGCATAACTGTAAAATTGGTATGGCTATGCTGGAAGAACAGCCAAAACGGACACTTATGGGACTTATGAGTGTTCATGCAAAGACCCGGTTACACACAAAATGGAATGAAGTACCGGGGGACTACAAGAAAGCTATATTTGATGAAGTCTTTGGGACGGATAGATTTTGTTTATACAATCATTTTGGAAGCCTTGAAGGGGATAAACTTCTTGAAAAATTACGGTATTTAGCGGTAGGGAAGGAATGTGATTTTATTATCCTTGACCATGTTTCTATCGCTGTATCAGGACTTGATACAAATAAATCTGAACGACAGACAATAGACATTTTAATGACTAAGTTAGCAAGTCTGGTGCAAGAAACAGGAGTAGGAATTATTGTCGTATCCCATCTACGAAAAACCGACAGTAAAGCTATAAGTCATGAACAAGGTGGAATCATTACTCTAGATGATTTACGTGGTTCAGGAAGTCTAAAGCAATTGCCCGACACCATCCTTGCCTTAGAGCGTAACCAGCAATCAGAGAACGAATTAGAACAACAACTGGTACGAATACGACTGCTCAAAAACAGGTTCAATGGAAAAACAGGGATTGTCGGTCATCTTGGCTATGACAGTGATACAGAGCAATATGTGGAAGTTCTCAAAGTGTCTGAATACACAGGTGAATGTGTGAATGACAGCAAGGGAGTGGGTGCAGAAGACTATGGATTTTAAAAAAATTCCTGTAGTTGGACGCGGAGTCACTCTGACAGAAATTCCAGACCATATTGCAGTTTATTTCGAGATTGGCGGATGCTATCAAAATTGCCCCGGATGCCATTCTCCACACCATAAATTAGAAGGTGTTTTGTCTTCGATTGACTGTTTAGTCAGTTATACGGAAGACCAAAAGGAAAAAGGGGCAAACGCTGTTGTTCTAATGGGAGGAACGACAAGCAAATATTTAAATAAACATGAGCTATCAAATATCATCCAAACACTATCCAAAATACTGCCTGTCGGCTTGTATTCAGGAGATAGTAGGGATGATTTTTTTATGAACAATAAAAATTTACGCTGGTATAAATATGGTTCATACGTAGAGAGTTTAGGTGGGTTAACCTCCACTACTACAAATCAAAAATTCTACCAGCGAAGTAAATGCGGAGAGTGGGAATTAATTAATGAGTTATACACGTCCACCACGCAACCAGAGAAACACTTGGATATATGATTGCCCAAACTGTGGCTGTCAGACAGTATTCTTTGTGAAGCCTTCTCTGGTTGTCTGTAAATGTAAAAGAAAGCAGGTATTAAGAGAAGATGCAAACGACAAGAACAAAGATTAAATTTATTCGTGATTTTATTAAAGCGAAAAATGCTTCTGACGGTTCAAAAGTAGATGCAAACGCAAATGTAACAGTAAAGGATATGGCGGTGCTTGAAGCTGAACTTGTAAAGCCTGACATGATAGAGTTAAACAGGGCATTAATTTGTGATACTTTGCGCGAATTATATGGAGAGCAAGCCGCAAGGGATTACCTACAAGATTTAGAAGAACACATTATTTATACACACGATGAAACCAGTCTTAAACCTTATTGTGCAAGTATTAGTTTATATCCGTTCTTACTAGATGGAACAAAAAATTTAGGTGGTGTATCTAAAGCACCTAAAAACTTACAATCATTTTGTGGAAGTTTTGTTAATCTAGTTTATCAAGTAGCAAGTAACTTCGCAGGGGCAATCGCTACAGTTGAGTTTCTTATGTACTTTGATTACTTTGCAAACAAGACATACGGAGCGCATTATTTAAAAACAAATTTGAAAGAAATCAAACAAGAGTTACAGGGTGTCGTTTATGCTTTAAACCAACCTGCAAGTGCCAGAGGAAATCAATCCGTATTCTGGAATATCTCTATCTTTGATAAATATTATTTTGAAGGAATTTTCGGAGAATTTTTCTTTCCTGATGGTACACAGCCTTGTTATGAAGCTGTCCAAAGCCTTCAAAAATATTTTATGGAATGGTTTAGAGAAGAAAGAAAGCAAGAGTTACTTACATTCCCGGTAGTTACAGCCGCTATGTTAATTGATGTAGAAAACAATTTACCAAAGGACAAAAACTTTGAATATATGTGCGCCTGTGAAATGTCAAAGGGACACTCATTTTTTATTTATCAATCCACATCAGCAGACAGCCTTTCTTCTTGTTGTCGCTTACGTAATGAATTAGCAGACAATGAGTTCAGTTATACGTTAGGAGCAGGTGGGGTAAGTACAGGGTCATTTCAAGTAATTACAATTAACTTAAACAGACTGATGCAATTATGGGTAGGGGACACATATAGCACAGATATTTCACGTTACAATATCCATGAAGTTGTAAAACGAGTCCATAAGTATATAGTTGCATTTAGAAAATTGTATCAATTCTATATTGAAAATGACTTATTGCCGGCATATACTGCTGGTTATATTTCTTTAGATAAACAATTTGGAACAATAGGTATTAATGGAATGTTGGAATCTTACGAATATTTTAAGACATTTTCAGATGCAGGCACCGTTACTTACACTTCCTACTGTGGAAACGTACTAAAAATAATCAAAGATGCTAATAAAAAAATATCAAAAGAAGTAGGCTTTCGTTTTAATACTGAATTTGTTCCAGCAGAAAATCTTGGGATTAAAAATGCAAAATGGGATAGAGAAGATGGACTTTTTGCCCCACGTACTTGTTATAATAGTTACTTCTTCCCCGTTGAAGATACGGAACTTTCTGTACTCGACAAATTAAAGCTACATGGTGAAGAAATCAGTCAATATCTGGATGGTGGAGCGGCGTGTCATCTTAACCTTGAACAAATCCCTTCCTATAATAATAGTCTTAATTTAATTCGCACAGCGGCAAGACTTGGAGTTCCTTATTGGACATACAATGTGCGTTGTACAATTTGTAATTATTGTGGTTACATCAATCCCGAAACGACAGTAAGATGCGTTAGTTGTAATTCTAACAATGTAGATTATGGTACTCGTATCATCGGTTATTTAAAACGTATTAAAAACTTTAGTTCTGCAAGGCAGAAAGAAGAGGCTAAAAGAGGGTATGCAAAAGATGTTATTCTTTGATATTGAAACAGATGGACTGTTAGACTCTCTTACGAAAATGCATTGCATGGTCATTATTGACGATAACGATAATGTTTTTAGATACGACCCTTTAAATTGTGCAGATGGAGTAAGAAAACTTCAAGATGCATTAAACGCTGGGGACTACATTGTCGGTCATAATATTATTAACTTTGACTTGCCAGCTATAGAAAAACTATATCCTTGGTTCAAAGTAGAGCGTAGCCAACGCAAGCAATGCATAGATACGTTAGTTTTAGGTAGGTTAATTTATTCCAACATTAAAGACCTTGATTATGGATTGATGCGAAAAGGTTTTCCACCAAAATTAGCAGGTGAACATAGTCTTGAAGCCTATGGGTATCGACTTGGCGAACTTAAAGGGACATATGGAAAACAGGAAGATGCATGGAGTGAATATTCTCCTGCAATGCTTGAATATAACGTGCAGGATGTAGTTGTTACAAAAAAACTCTATGAAAAGCTAAACGCAAAAAGCTACTCTCAAACTGCTATAGACTTAGAACATGAAGTAGCATGGCTTATGGCACAACAAGAACGTAATGGCTTTCCATTTGATGTGGAGAAAGCTGAACAGTTGGAATGTGTCTTACGCGGGAGGTACGCAGAGCTTCATACTAAATTAGTTAGCATTGTCCCTCAAATTCCTGATAAGGTTTTTATACCAAAACGTAATAATAAGACAAAAGGCTATGTAGCAGGAGTACCAATTCAGAGGTACAAAGAGTTTAACCCCGGTAGTCGTCAACAGGTATTATGGTTATTGGAAAACCATTATCATTATTTACCTGACAATGAGGAACTGTATAAAGAAGAAACAGGAAATTTAAAAATGGATGATGATACATTCAGTTTTATTTCCACAGACCCCGAAGCACCCGAAGAACTAAGGGATTTAGCAAAAGTATTCGCAGAATTCTTCATGATTGTAAAAAGGTTAGGGCAATTAGCAGACGGAAAGCACGCATGGCTAAAGCACGTGGAGAAAGATGGATATATTCATGGTTCAGTTAATCCAAACGGAGCAGTTACAGGTAGAGCTTCCCATAGCTTTCCGAACGTAGCACAAGTACCAGCAGTAAATAGTCCTTATGGAGAGGAATGTCGAGAGTTATTTCATGTTCCAAAAGGTTGGTTTCAGGCTGGTACAGATGCGAGTGGACTAGAACTTAGATGTTTAGCTCATTTTATGTACCCTTTCGACAATGGAGAGTACGCGGACATCATTTTAAATGGTGATATTCACACGACAAACCAACATGCCGCAGGATTGCCGGAGCGTAACCAAGCAAAGACCTTTATTTATGCGTTATTATACGGTGCTGGTGATGCGAAGATTGGGAGTATTATTGGAGGGAGTAAAAAAGAAGGTGCTTCAATTAAGAAGAAATTCTTTAAAGCTACTCCGGGGATGAAATTATTGCGTGAAGCTGTGCAACATACGCTTGCAGACTTTGATAAAGGCAGAGTGAAAAGATGGAAACGTAAGTATTTAGTCGGACTTGATGGACGACATGTACACGTAAAATCTCCTCACTCTGCCTTGAATTTTCTTTTGCAAGGTGCAGGTGCATTAATCTGCAAAAAGTGGATTGTGTTACTTGAAGAACGCTTAATAAAAAGAGGATTTACTCATGGTTGGCAAGGTGATTTTGCTTATATGGCATGGGTGCATGATGAAGTACAAATAGCCTGTCACAGTAAAGAAATTGCTGAAATTGTAATAGCAGAAGCACAACAAGCAATGAGGGACACACAAGAGTTTTTCAAATTTAGGATTCAGTTAGATACCGAAGGTAAAATAGGAATGAACTGGAAGGAGTGTCATTAGAATGGAAAAGGAATATACGATTACTATTCCACTAGGGCGTTATGAGTTTTTAGTAGAACGTATGGCAGAATTACGCGAACGTATGAGTATTGCAAGGTATATCATAGAAAAGGAATTATCTTACAACGAAGAAATGCAAAAAGAATTGAAACGTATTTTATGCTTATAAGGAGTAGATTGAATATGACAACAGATTTACAAGTAGTTAAATATGGTGACCAATTAGTAGTAGACAGTAGACAAGTTGCTGAAATGGTGAACAAGGAACATAAGAATTTATTGAGAGATATTGATGGTTATATCAAAATTTTAGAAAGCTCAAAGTTGAGCGCTCAGGGTTTCTTTATCTCAAGTTCATATAAAACAGAAGGAAACAATAAAACGTACCCATGTTACCTAATCACGAAAAAAGGCTGTGATATGGTAGCCAACAAAATGACTGGTGAAAAAGGTGTATTGTTCACAGCAGAATACATAAACAAGTTTTATGAAATGGAACAACAAGTAAACAAACCAAAAAGCCAAGTTGAAATGTTATTACAATCCGCTCAAATTCTCGTTGAGCAAGAAAGAAAACTAAAAGAAATTGAAGGTAAACAACAGCAACAATCACAGGAGCTACAAGGAATACGTGAAGTTGTAACTATTAATAATAGTGATGGTTGGAAAGATAAAGTTAAAAACATTCTCAACAAAATCGTAAGAAAAACTGGACTAAGCTATGTAGACATCAGACATGAGTCTTATGAGTTGTTAGAAAGTAGGTGTAAATGTCGTCTGTCCGTTTTACAGACAAATAAACGAAAACGCTTACGTTTAGCAGGGGCGACAAGAACAGCACAAAATACTGTTAGCAAAATTGAAGTAATTGGAGAAAACCCACGTTTAACGGAAGGGTACTTGGCAGTTATTAAAGATTTAGCTATTAGCTATGGGGTGACCTTATAATGCAATTATTATCAGTAACACCTGACTATATGAATTTACTTTGCACAGCCGCTGGTCAATGTCATGGGAAACTTACTGCACCTAAAAGTGCGATTGAGATAATTATCCAAAGCGGACATTTATCCGTCCTAGAACATGCTACAGCTACCTTCTATATTAAATGTAGTCGTAAGGTTTTGGCTCAATTTACAAGACATAGACACTTTAGCTTTACAGTACAATCTAGTCGTGTTAGTAACCCTTGTAATCATTATGCGCCTAGTAATGTAAAAGAAGCAGTACAGAAGCAGATAGACATCTATAATGACTTAATTAAAGAAGGAGTGTCTTTTGAAGATGCATCCTATGCAATGCCCGAAGGTGCAGTATGTTCCCTTGTCGTAACTGGAAACTTCCGTACATGGCTAGAGTTTCTACCAAAACGCTTATGTAAACGAGCGTTACCGGAGTTTAGACAAATTGCTTCACAAATTCATGAGGAACTAGCAAAAGCAGTACCAGAGGTATTTGATAGGCAACTTATGAATTGCGAAAAGTGTACAGAAAGGAGCTGTAATTTTAGCTAGTGGATGAAACTAAAACACCTAATTATACAGCTGCATTTGACGTAAAAAAGCAAGCTGGTCAATATGGGATGTTTGTAAATCCCAATAACAAGCACGTAGCAAGAATATTAGATAAGTTAAACGTAAATGAAAATAAGTATGGCGCACCATTTTGTCCATGCTTGAATAACCATGATGAAAATACTATTTGTCCTTGTAAATATATGAGAGAGCAAAAAGCATGTCGTTGTGGTCTGTATGTAAGACAAGTGAATTTTTAATTGTGGAGGTAAATGATGATTACAGATGTAACGTCTAGAGAGCTGAAAGTAGGGCAGAAAGTGAAAGTTGCGTATAACGTCCCTCATTATAAATGGCTAGAGGTAGATGTTGTATACAAAGTGACTCCTTGCGGTGTGACATTAGCTACACAAGATAGGCATGGAAAAAGACTAAATAGGCAAGGTTGCCAAGTCTGTATAATAGGAGAATGCGAATGACAACATTTGATTTATGCACCCACTTAGGGCGCGATAAGAAACACCTATTCCAAAAATTACAACCGATAGAGAAAATCAAAGACACCACTAAACTTAAATTCCCCATGTGGGCGAGTGAAAAGTTTGATGGTGTCTTTTGCTGTGCATTAAAAAAGCCTGACGGAACGATTGGGATTTTTAGTCGTACAGGTGAAGAATACTTGTCTATGGAGCATTTGAAACCTTACTTTAGTAAGTGGTTTCAAGGAATTTCAAAAGTATGCTTGTTGATATTTGAAGCATACATATTTGAAACAGACCAATCAATCATAAGTGGTGCGTGTCGGGATAAAAGTAAACAACACCCTGAATTAAAAGCGTTCCTTTGTTATGCTGTCGGTGATACTACTATAGCGTATTTTGACAAAGACTCTCGTGGGGTCGGATGGAGTAAAAGTGATGAAAATATTTATTTTGTAAGTCATGCACAGATAAATTCGCTAGATGAAGCAATGAAACTTGCTAAGTACGTATGGTCACAGGGTGGTGAAGGTATTGTTCTTAACGAGATTAACGCGCCCTATCAACCCGGCAAACGCAATGCATCCATGATTAAAATAAAGAAAATATTGTCCTATGATCTTGAAGTAATTGGAATTGATGAAGGTACAGGAAAATACAAAGGTATGGTTGGTGCAATTAGAGTACGTTATAAAGATGGGAAAGTAGTTACGGTATCAGGGATGACAGATTCCCAACGTAAAGCGTGGTGGAAAAATCCTTATGAAATTATAGGGAAAATTGTTCAGATTGATGCGATGACAGAAAGTTCCAAAGGACTACTTCGCGAACCACGCTTCAAAGGAATTAGATATGACAAGGAGGAAGCAGATTTTTGATAGTAAAACCATTACAACTACTGATAGATGCTGACATGGTAGTATTCCAAGCCTGCTCTGCTGTAGAAAAGGAAATTGACTGGGGAGACGACATGTGGACACTTCATGCAGATGCGACAGAAGCAAAACAGATTGTAGATGCAAAAGTACAGTCCCTTGTAGAAAAGGTTCTCAATCATTTTGATCATACAGGTGCTTATGACATTATCCTGTGCTTTAGTGGTGACAAAAATTTTCGTTATTCTGTCCTATCCACCTATAAAAGCAACCGCAAAGGTAAACGAAAACCTATATGTTATAAAGCTGTTGTACAGTGGTGCAAGGAAAACTACGAAACGACAATCAAAGAGAACTTAGAAGCTGATGACTGTCTAGGGATTCTAGCAACAATTAATGAAGGAAACGCTGTTATCATTTCTGGTGATAAAGACATGAAACAAATTCCCGGTAGATTCTATGATTTTAGTCGAGAAGAATTCTATAATCATAGCAAAGAGGAAGCGGACTACTGGTTCTTGTACCAATGTCTAGTTGGTGATGCCACAGATGGCTATAGTGGCTGTCCGGGTATTGGAGACAAGACAGCAATCAAACTTTTAGATACAGAAGGAGCTTCTTGGCAAACAGTAGTTAATGCTTATGAGAAAAAGAAAATTAGCGAAGAAGAGGCACTAAGACAAGCTAGAGTTGCTAGGATTCTTCGCAAGTCTGATTATAATTTTAAAACAAAACAACCTATTTTATTTGAAGCGAAGGAGGAAGCTGATTGAGAAACGATTATGTAACAGATGAAACAGGAAATGTTCTTACAATACCCTTAGTTACGTTGGTACATATTGAAAAACAATTTAGTCCAACTGCTTTATTGTCTATGCCCCGCATTAAAGAAATGCCGGAAGGACAGCAGTTAGGTTATATTAAAGGTGTTTCTGATTTATTAGCACACCTTCGTTATATTCACGAAGGAGGTAACTAATGGGAATCACACCTTTTGTACAGGGACTTCTTGCAGTTGGAGGTACAGCGGCGGCAGTTAACCAACAGAAAAAAGCTGAAAAAGCTTCTCGAAGGGCGTTAGAAGAAGCTAACAAGGTTAAAGCTACAGATTTATTGCCATCCACTACAAGTCAAACAGCCGAATCGCCAGAGTTTGGGTCAAGTAACAGAAAATCAAAACGTAGGGGGAAATCATCATTAACAATTGACAGACCTACAACTACTATATCTAGTGGTTCAACTGGAACTGGACTCAATATTTAGGAGGGTAAATGGATAATCAAGAAACAGCAAAAAGCATATATAACAGATTGAAACAAGATAGGGATAGTTACACAAAGCGTGCAGAAGAATGCGCTAAAGTAACTATCCCTTCTCTTTTCCCTTCTGACAGTTCCACAGGTTCAGATAATTTTGAAACACCTTATCAAAGCATGGGAAGCAGAGGGGTAAACAATTTGTCGCATAAATTATTGTTGGCATTGTTTCCACCTAACGCTACATTCTTTCGCTTATCACCATCCGAAGAAGTACAAGCTGAACTAGCAGAAAATCCAGAAGCATTAAAAGACATTGAAACAGCGTTAGCTTCCCAAGAACGAGTAATTCTAAAATACATTGAAACGAATCAAATTAGAGTCACAATAGGCGAAGCAACAAAGCAACTTGTCGTAGCTGGAAATAATCTTTTGTACCTTCCACCAGATGGAGGGATTAAATCTTATCGTTTAAACAACTATGTCATTCAGAGGGATGCACTAGGAAATGTCCTTACAATTATCACTTTAGACAAAATTGCATATGCCGCATTACCTAAAGAATTGAAAGGTTTAGTAGACACAAATGGAGATATTAAACCGGATAAAGAGGTAGAAGTTTATACGCATGTCCAGCTCGAAGATGATTTTTACAACTCCTATCAAGAAGTAGATGGTAAACGTGTTCCGGGGTCAGAAGGAAAATACCCAAAAGATTCTAGTCCTTGGTTTCCGCTTAGAATGGTAAAAGTAGATGGAGAAAATTATGGTCGCAGTTATGTTGAAGAATACATTGGAGATTTAAAATCATGTGAGAGCATACAAAAAGCACTTACGCAAATCACTGCAATCGTATCCCATATTTTAATCCTTGTGAATCCAACAGGAATCACTTCTGCAAGTAAACTTCAAAAAGCTAAAGCAGGTGAATTCGTACCTGGTAGATTAGAGGATATTCAAGCCTTACTTATAGGTAAACTCCAAGATTTACAAGTCGCTGAAAGCAATCTTAATCGACTTGAAAGTCGTTTAGGGTATGCCTTTATGCTGAATTCATCCGTTCAACGAAATGGGGAACGAGTGACAGCAGAGGAGATTCGCTATGTTGCTGGGGAGCTAGAAGATAATTTAGGTGGGATTTATTCTATCCTTACCCAAGAATTACAGCTACCTTTGGTAAGACGACTACTTTCGCAATTACAGTCACTTAACAAACTACCTCAATTACCAGATGGAACAGTTGAACCTGCAATTACTACAGGTATGGAAGCGTTAGGACGAGGACACGACCTAATGAAACTCCAAACCTTTCTAGAATTTGCAACTAAGCTACCAGAAACGGTCAATAGGTTAAAGGTGGATGGACTTCTTACAATGCTAGGGAATAGTATTGGACTTGATTTAAGTACAATTATTAAATCAGATGAAGAAGTACAGCAAGAAATGATGCAACAACAAATGATGGAAATGGCACAAAAGACAGCACCGCAATATGCAGCGGCTGAATTAGGACAATAGGAGGATATGAATGGAAGACAATATTTACGGAGCAGGGGCAGTTACAGGCTCAATTGAAGATGCTCAAAAACAAACAATTGAAATTATGAACGCTGGTCAAAAAACAGTAGTCACAAAAGATGAAGTAACTGCTGATAACAAAAATGACCAAGAAGTCAAAGATGATAAAGAAGAAGTGAAAGGTGGTGATGAAGAAAAGGGCAGTAAGCACGAAACAGAAGACCCGAATCAAGAAATTAAAGACGGTATAGAAAAAATTGAAAAATTAAAAGAAGAAGGGTTTAAAGCAAAAGGACTCGACTTTGAAGCGATTCGTAGTGAATTTGATACAAACGGTACGCTTTCAGAACAAACCTACAAAACTCTTGAAGAAGCAGGCTACCCCAAAGGTGCAGTTGATGCCATTATTAGCGGCATCCAAGCAACAGCAACGCAGTTTGTAAATACAGTTTATAGTCATGTTGGTGGTGAAGAACAATTTAAAGGGATTCAAGAATTTGTTAAAGCACAAGGACAAAAGGCAATTGATAACTTTAACAAAGTAGTAAATTCAAAAGATATTGATTTAGTCCTTATGACAATGGACGGAATCAAAGCTCAAATGTCGTTAAAGTACGGCACAAACACTAAAAATATTTTAGGGGGAACGCAAACAAAATCAGTCAAAGGTTTTGCTTCTAAGGCAGAAATGGTTGCCGCTATGAGCGACCCTAAATATGCAAAAGACCCTGCTTATCGTGCAGAGGTACAGAGCAGAGTAGTTTCAAGTAAATTCTAAAATTCAATTTATTAACCCAAAGAACAGGTAGTCCCTGTTCTTTTTTTTTTTTATGTTCAAAAACAAATTTATTAAACATTTTAAGGAGAGATTTATTTAATGGCAGACGTAATTGTAGCAAATCCGGGACAACTAAATGGTGAGGGAGACCGCCTTGCCGGTATGATGAAAGTATTTTCAGGTGAGGTATTAACCGCATTTGAGCAAGCAACCGTAACAATGGACAAACACCAAGTAAGAACAATTTCAAATGGTAAAAGTGCTTCCTTCCCATGTGTAGGCAGAGCAACAGCCGCTTACCTTACACCGGGCGGTAACCTTGACGACATCCGAGAAAATATTATTCATGGGGAAAAAATTATCGTGATTGATGGTTTACTTACTACATCACAATTAATCACAGATATTGACGAAGCAATGATGCACTATGATATTCGTTCCGAATACAGTCGACAAATGGGTGAGGTATTAGCACTTAAAGCGGATGCGGCGGTACTTGCAGAAGCAATCAAAATGACTGTGGCAGGAAAAGAAAATATTACAGGTTTGGGAAAAGGTAAAGTAGTTAACGTAACGACTGCCGCTGGTGATAAGGGAATCACAGCAAATTTAGGCTTAGAAGTAGTTGCTAGATTGCTCGAAATTAAAGCTGAAATGACACGTAATCGCGTACCACAAGCGGATAGATACGTCTATGTAACACCAGAAGTATATTCTGCATTAGTTATCTCATTAGTCGCAATCAATCGTGATTATGGCGGCTTAGGTTCTATCGCTGATGGTGGTATCTTAAAGATTGCTGGTTTTACAATTGTGGAAGTTCCGCATTTAGTAGAAGGTGGCGCAAATAAAACAGGTGCTATCCAAGGTGAAGGACACGACGTTCCGGAAACAATCGGAGAAGCAAGCAAAAATGACGTATTATTTGTCGTTATGCACCGTAGCGCAGTAGGTACAGTTAAATTAAAAGACCTTGCGACAGAGCGTGCTAGACGTGCAGAATTACAAGCGGACATGCTTATTGCACGCTATGCAATGGGACATGGTGGGTTGCGTCCTGAATCTGCATATGTAGGTGTATGGAAAGCGAAAGCCTAACTTTAAGTAACGGAGGGATTTTTCCCTCTGTTTTTTTTTTTCTTTAGAAAAGGAGGAATGAAATGTTAATCACTCCATTAACAGAATTAGAAGCAGTAAACGAGATTTTAGGCAGTATAGGGGAGTCCCCTGTAAACAGTTTAGAGGACAATGTAAGTGTGGATGTTGTAAATGCACTCCGTATCTTAAAAAGTACAAGTAGAAATATTCAAAGTATGGGATGGACATGTAATACTTTTGAAGATGTTGAAATGATACCCGATAGTGAAACTAAACGTATACGTTGGAGTCCTTTATGGATTACGATAAAATCTTCCGATAAGCAATACATTAAACGCGGTGAATATCTTTTTAACAAAACAGATAACACTTATAAATTTAATTCAACTATAAAAATAACAGTAATAATGTTTGAAGATTTTGAAGATATACCAGATGTTTTAAGAAACTATATTACAGCTAAAGCAGTACGACAATTCCAATCAAGGTATTTAAGTGCAGAAGAACTTACGCAAGAATCCAGACAGAATGAAGCGGAAGCATGGAAGAATCTACAAGAGTACGAAATGGAAATAAATAATTTTAACATGCTCAACAACACTGATATTCAGACTTCTTTAAATAGAGGTATTTAGAAATGATTAGTCAAGAAATATCTCATTTTAATATTGGAATATCTCAACAACCAGCTACCCTTCGTAGTCCAGAACAACTAGAAAAACAACTGAATTGTTTATCCTCTGAATCAAATGGGTTATTAAAACGTCCTCCTACATTACATATAGGAAAAATAGATGAGCTAAGTAATGAAAACCCTTTGGTGCATACTGTTAATAGAGATACAAAGGAAAAATATATTGTTATTTGTGATGGTGCGAACTTCTATGTCGAGGATATTTATGGGGTAAAACATCAAGTCATAGTAGAAAGTGGACAAGCGTATGTGAAGACAGACACACCACGTAGGGATTTAGTGCTAATTACTGTTGCTGATTATAGTTTCGTCCTAAATCGAAATGTAAAAGCGAAAATGCTGGAAGAAACAACAGCTCGCAAGTGGGAGTCACAGGGTGTCTTGATTCATGTTAAATCTGGACACTATGGTCACAACTACCGTATTTGTCAAGGAGATACTATTATTGGACAGTATACTACACCGGATGGGAGCGAATCTTCACATACTACATCTATAACAACAGCTAATATAATTTCGCAATTAGCTTCAAGTGTACAATCAACCCATCCAGAGCGATTTAAAATACTTACAGGGGAAGGATGGCTCTATTTAGAGAGAATAACTGACACGCAGGACTTTATTAATCAAATTAAAGCTTTTGATGGATACGATAATTCAGCTATGGTGGCAATTCATCAAAATGTCTCAAAGTTTTCCGACTTACCCAAAACTGCACCAGATGGTTTTATCACTAAAGTACAAGGGGAAATTGCATCTAATGCAGATGATTATTATGTTGTATATGATGATTCAAAAAGCCTTTGGGTCGAGACGTGTCAACCGGGAATAGAGTATAAAATCGACCCTGCTACAATGCCCCATGCATTAGTCAGTAATGCGGATGGTACATTTACATTGAAACAATTGGCTTGGGATAATCGAGAAATAGGGGATGACGATAGTAACCCTTTACCTTCTTTCATTGGTATAGCAATAAATGATTTATTTTTCTTTAAAAATCGGTTAGGTTTTGTGGCAGGAGAAAATGTGATTCTGTCCGAAAGTGCTTCTTTCTTTAACTTTTGGATGACAACAGCGGTAAATGTTTTAGATACTGACCCAATAGATGTAGCGGTAAGTTCATCTTCAATCACGATATTAAACCATGCGGTTTCATTTAATGAAGCGGTGTTACTCATATCGGATGAGATGCAATTCTTATTAAAATCTGACGGAATATTAACCCCTAAAAGTATCATGATAGACCCAGTAGCAACTTATCCTTGTGCTAAATATGTGCGCCCAGTAATGGCAGGACGGAGAATGTATTATACGTCTAATCGGTCTGCCTATACGACAGTAAGGGAATTTTATAGTGTTGGCACAATAGATGATGCAAAACTTACAACTGATATTTCTTCACATGTTCCCTCATATATTCCGAATGGTGTATATCAGATTTTAGCGAATACAACAGAAAATTTACTGCTATTTCTTACAGAAGGTAAAAAGTCTTCTGTATTTGTATATAAATACTTATTTAGTGAAGAAAAAAGGTTACAGGCTTCTTGGTCGGAGTGGAACTTTGGAGAAGAAGCAGAAATTCTAGGCGGAGGGTTCATTGATAATATTCTGTACTTAGCTATAAACCGTAACGGAACTTTCTATTTAGAAAGTATGAATATATCGGTAAATATAACTGACCTAGAAAATGAACCATATAGAATACATTTAGATAGAAAAATAAGTAGTGTCGTAACAGAGTTTGATAAGAATTACGGTATATCCATTATAGACATTAAGGGTATATATGGGGTAGAAAACGAAACGACAATGAGTTTTGGAGTAGTTTTTAAAGACGGTGAGTATATAGAAATACCTTCTAGTGAGTTAGTTGAAGGAAAAGCACAATTGTATGGGGATTATAGAGGAAAAGAATATGTTTTAGGACAGTTGTACGCTTGTGAAATTATATTATCCCCTATCTACATAACAACAGACAAAGGAAAAATTACAAATGGAAGATTGCAATTACGATATATGACCATAGCGTATGCGGAAACAGGGAGTTTTGATGTTGTTGTAAATAATCAGTTCACCTATAAAATGACAGGAAGAATTTTAACTGATAAACGTGTTAAATTAGCGGTTGTTAGTTTGTCGAACGGTGACTTTAGGTTTCCATTGCACGTTTTGAATACGAATTGTGCAATAAAAATAACTAGTAATAATCCTACACCCCTTAATCTTCTAAATGGAGTATGGGAAGGTGATTATTACGCAAGAGCAAGACGTATTTAGAAAGGAGAGGGTTTATGCTTGATATAGGGTCTATGTTATCCATTGGTACAACTTACTTTGGTGGCTTGGCTTCAATGAAAGACGCACGTAATAGGTATATTGCTCAGATTAAGTCCGCTGTAAAAAGTACAAATTATGATTTTCAAAATTTCAGTCAAATGCGAAGGGATGCTTACGAATCAGCAGTTGAGGAACTTATAAAAATCAGAACAAACCAACAATCCCTTCAATCTTCCGTTTCTGCTGGACTTAATGAGAATTTTGAATCAGGTGGAAGAACCGTTGACTTATTGGAGCGTATGACTTATGGGGATGAAGCGAGAGCAGTGTCGTCCATGCAACAGAATCTATTGAAGCAAAATCAAGAAATTAATTACAATATGCTGATGGCGCAAAATAATCTACATAACTATGTGAATATCATTGAAAAGCCTGATTATAAAGGGATGATGACGTCTACACTTCTAGATACTTATTCAGCATTTGCACAAGCAAATGACAAAGAAAGTTCGTTAAATATGAAAGGCTATGAAACTACTATATGGGGAAAGGTTATACCGAAAAAGACTCCAATACCTGCAAAGTCAACGTATTTAATGGGTAAAGAAGCCTCAAATAGCCTTGCAGAAAAAGATTGGCTAGGAAAATCTACAGACTATAAATTTAATACTTATAGTCCACTTTCAATTTATTTTAATAACTCAAAATCATACTTTTAGAAAGGAGGAATAAGGTGTCAACAAATCTTACGAATACGTTTGGTGTGTACGAAAATTTCAAGAAAAGACCGGATTCTTTACAACAAGGACGGTATCAGGGGTTGCAACAAGTGACTCCTGCTACTTCCAGTAAAGCGGAAGGACTTATGCGTTCTTTAGGTTCTATAAGTAATACAATTAACCAACGTATCACAGCTATGGAGAATCAGCGCAAAGAAGAAGGTACATTCAAGGCAGAAAAAATACTTAAATCATCTAACCAAAAAGATAAGATTGAACTAGATACAAGAGCACTATTACAAAAAGCTAATGCGATAGATTTAGCTGATAATATTTATGCGATGGAACTGATTGAAGGCGATGTAGGACGGATGCATCAAGCAGAATTTCACCGTCAATTTACTGAAAAGATGCTTAAAAATGGTTGGGAAAAAGACCGTAATATTCAAATGCAAAAATACCAAGAAGAACGCCAATTATATAGAAAGCATTTAGATGATAATAGAACCTATATGAATAAACAGGCGTTTGATAGCGGTTTTGATGAAGATTACGCGAAGAACTCCGAAGATGTTTTTAATCTCTATACAAAGTGGTACTCCGAAGAAAGCCGAAAAGAAGCATTAGGAGCATTACAACAGAGCATAGACGAATGTGATTTTTATGGCTCTACGCAAGATGGAACGTATAGCGATAAGGTTTCCATGATTGTCAATAAAGCTCGCATTGCTGGTATAAATGAAAATGAAATACAGGAAGCATTAGCGAAAAAATTAGAAAAAGTTTTAGAGAATAGTCAAGATGAAGCAACCATTCAAAACATCCTTAATACAAACGTAGGGATATGGAACACAGGGGAAAAGCAAGGACAAGCTAAGACTTTTAAAGATGGACTTACAGTAGGAGCTTTACAGGAGATTGAAAAAACTAGACAACACAATAAATGGATAGCAGATGATAACACTCGTCTTTACTGGCAAGACCAGTTTATTAAAGCAACCAAGCAGGGACGTGAAGCTGTTATTGCATTATCAGAGAGCCTTAAAAATGACCCTTCAAAACGCTATATTTACGACCAGATACATCCGAACTTAGATAAATATGTCGCCCAAGCAGATGCAGAAACAGAGAAAAAAGAAAAGGAACGTCAAAAAAAGTTACGTGCAGATGCTATTAATTCACATGTAGCTTCCCAAGGAAATCGTCTACTTAGCGGTTATTTACAAAGTATTATCAGTAACGGAGTCACCATGCCAGATGGAAGCGCGTTACCGTCATCATTAGGAGATTTAAAAGTCCCTGTCATGGATGAAAATGGTAAGGTTAAGCAAGTTTCGTTAACAAAAGATGATGTTCTTACCTTCTACAAATCAAATGTAGATGGTCTAAACACAGAACAAAAACTTATGTTTTTAAGTTCTCCTGTGGGACGTGCGATTAATGAAGATGTAAAAAGAGCGTGTCGTAATTCATATGACCAGATACGATTAGATACAATTGAGGATAAAGCAAATGCGGATAGAATCATTGCTAATTTATCAGACTTTACAACGACATTGCAGTCAAATCCCGGAATGTTTCGGGAAGTCTATGGGGATGATTTAACTGATAGGATGCTGGCATTTAATTATCTTAGTAATAGTCATGGACAAGAAGTCGCTTTAAGAATGATAGCAGAATCAAAGTCTATTGATAGCAACAGTGATGAAACTAAAGTATATTTAACAAAAATAAATGAAAATATCAGCAATGATATGAATATACGATTAAATGCGCTTGATGGCGAGGAAGCCGATTTAAGTCTAGACTTAGCTATGCATGCTGATGTTGTAGCAATACTAAAGGCGCGTGCAAAAGTTTTTCTTGCAAATGGCATGAACCCGGAGGAAGCTGTGGAGCAAGCTAGAAACGCACTCAAAGATGACTTTGCAGTCATTCGTTATGGCGGAGGACAAAACATGCTTTTGCCTAAACATCTTATCCAAGGAACAGGTATCAATGGCTATGATTTATCCAGAGCGTTTACTAACATGGTAGATAGCTATAGAGGAGATACTCCTAGACGGGACGTAAGGGTCAACTGGGACTTTAATACAAACACGTTAACCGTCAATCTTATAGGGTCTAGTGAACCTCCATTATATCTAACACGTCAGCAATTGTTATCGAATGAAATTCCTTTTAATTTAGGTCTTTTAACAGGGCAGTCAAGACAGGATGTTCTTAATAGTCGTTCGTTTATGGACACAGGAATGTTTACGCCTTCTGAAAATCCTGACATGGGAGAAGTAAGTCCGAATAGTTACAATCCGAATCCAGAAGAAAAAGAGGGAACTGATTTAGTAGATTGGTTTAAATCAATATGGTAAGAAAGGAGGGATAGAATGTCAAAGATGTATGAACTAGCACAGATGGTAGGAGGAAATATTAATGTACCTGGCGACATTATCTATGCACAATGGCAACATGAGTCAGCAAACTTTACAAGTGCTCTATCTGCTTACAATAATTTTGCAGGGGTTACGCAAACAGAGAAAAATGACCTCCCACAACCAGACGGAGGAAACTACTACATGTCCTTTGATACACCGGAGAAATTTGCGGACTATATGTCATGGTATTACAAACAGTACGAGGGATTAGAAGGTAGTCAGTCTGTAGAAGAATTCCTTACTGCATTAAAAAACGGTGGCTACTTTGGGGATAGTTACGACAACTATTATCAAGGGGTAACAGGGTTTATGAACGGTGGAATGAGTGTAGCGGATTTAAATAGAAATATACTTCCCGGTCAGAAAGCGGATGGCTCATTTTGGCAGGATTATGACGAATCACAGGTACAAGATATGTCTTGGGCAGATTTTCAGCAAACTACCAATACACCCAGCAAAGAACTTTCATTCACCGACAGTATACTCAATGGGTTTGAAAGTTCTACCTTTGGACAATACCTTATCCATAACAAAATGGACAGAAACCACAAATATACAGGGTGGAAACCTTCTGATGCTGATTTTGATTATGTTGATAATATCTTCAAAGGTTCTAAAGAAGCAGAAGAAACAAAGTTTAGGATAATGTCAACTGCAAAAGACCATGACCATATGTTAGAGTTAATTGCATATGAGCAAGGTAGACAACAACGTGAAAAGTCCATGAAAGAAGCTGACTTTTTCTCTATGCAGACAGCAGGTGCGTTTGTCGGTAGCATAGCTAATCCTGTCAATTTCATCCCTGTGCTTGGACAAGGCGCAAAGTTTCTTCAAGCACTTCGTATGTGTAGACCCGGTATGGTAAGTAAAATTGCTAATGCAGTTAATGTCGGTGCACAAACAGGCGCAGTTAATGCGCTAGATGTATACAGTGCAAATAAACTCTATGGGGTGCAGGAAGACTGGAAGACCGCCGCAGGGTTTGGCTTTGTAGCAGGCGCAGGACTTGACATGTTTGCAAATGTATTCAGAGGGAAAATACCTAGAGATAACAGTACATTATCTAGAGCTGTGAACGGACTTGAAGCCATAGAAGACACAGCCGCTATGCAAATCGCTGGTGTACCTGTATCATCAAGACAAGTATCACGAAATATCGAAGAAGCACTTGACGGACTACGCACACCAGAACTGAAAGTAGCCGGGGAAATCACTCCTTCTACCATGCAAAAACTTAGTGATGGTAGTTTAGAAGTATTATCGCTAGTAAATGCTAAGAAACTGGGAGACAGAATAGGTGTAGCTGTCAGCGACAAAACCAGAGCAATTTATCATGAATCATCCGGAAAGGTATTTGCGATTGCCGATAATATCACCAATGGAGCAGACTTAGAAAAAGCAGTCTTGCATGAATTTGGGGTACATAAAGGTTTAGCTACACTTGGTGAAAGAGAACGTAATGAGATTTTTTCCTATGTACAAGAACGGATGGAAAAACCTAAAGGAAAATGGCTAGATGCCATTAAACGCTCTAATTCTGCTGACCCCGAAGAAGTTTTAGCGCATTTTATTGAACTAGGTGGAAGCGATAAAAAGCTAGGTGGAATGACACGAAATATCAGGCAACAGCTACGAAAAGCAGGCTTGTTAGATGATGTAAATTTAACTGACTACATCAAAGAGCTTGCAGAGCGTTCAATAGCTAAACATGATTTTACCATCACACCTAATGGTACAGCAGTATCACCAGATGGCGTTAAGTTCTCTGTAGATAATCCAGTCCATCCACACGCATACCATGACAAAGTTATGTCGGATAGCGAAGTAATTAAAGAAAATACGGTAGGTGGTAGAAGGGGTAAAGTAGAAAAAACACTAAAAACAGGTAAGCTATGGGGTAGTGATTTTGGTAAATGCTTTTATTCAAATTCCCCTACACTTCAAAAGGCTGTAAATGAACTGTTTAGAAATCCTTATCAAGATAGTAAAGTGACATATACAGTTGCAGAATCCATAAAAGAAGTTGAAAAATCACAGCTAACCCAATTTGACAATAAACTCCTAACTATACGCGATAATTGGATTCACACAACTAAAGGTATTTCTAGAGTAAATCTATTTGGTACTGATAATGCAATCAAAGAGTTTAATGAGCAAGTAGTCAAATATTATGATGCAAAAGTAAATATAGAAGGAAAAAATGTGAATATAAGTACTAAATCAGAATCTGTTTTTAAAGATGGGGTATATGCAGTGGGAATTTCAAGTTGTGGAATAATTAAAATAAAAAGTGATAACTTAGTAATAGATACAGAATGTGTGAATGGAGCTGCCCAGTCAATATCTACAATGCAAGGAATAGAAACAATAATAAATTCTAAAAATACGATTTTAAAGACTACAGGGAAAAGTACATTTTCTAGTAACGAAGGAGTTCTTTTTCCAGTAGTAAAAACAACAGGAATATCTACTATGTTTAATGGAATAACAGAAATAAATGGTGGTCTTGAGATGTATCAGATAGGAAAAAAAGAAAATATCTTATCTATTAGAGCAGCAGCAAAAGGAATTGTAACAATAAATAAAAATAATGAAAATGTTGCTGTAAAGATAAATGATAAAATGCTTGCTGATGGAGGAACAATAAACTTAAATCTAAATGGGGCTAATTCATACTTTAGAGGGCAAGCTTCAATAGTTGCATACAGTGATAATATTCCCCCAAGTCTTTCTTCAGAGGAATTTAATGGTTTAGTTGGTAAAATAAACTTAGGAATATCAAATGGAGCTATATGGCAGAATGAAGGGGACAGTAAAATAACTAATTTAACTTTCAATAATGGAATTATAGATATGACATATGAGAGTGGAAAACAGACAATAGAAATAGATAAAATATCAGGAAACAATGGAAGAATTGTAATGGATATTTCTCCAGATGATGCTAACCAAAAAGGAAATGAGACAGACTATATAAAAATAAATGCTGGTGAGAATCAAACACATCGTATAGAAACAGGGGAAAAATCAATCTTAGCTTTAAAATACTATGATTTTACAAATAATATATTGATAGGAGTAGCTTCA
>SKEY01001118.1_pt1 | contig 36911 bp, 33 predicted proteins | sample 4843871 | NCBI WGS metagenome assembly SKEY01 (sample SAMN11008797, study PRJNA524170) | human gut metagenome | biome: Human fecal sample; material: Feces; isolation source: fecal sample from pouch patient p36 | host: Homo sapiens | place: Israel: Tel-Aviv | collected 2016-12-04 | reverse complement strand
TACAAGAACTTGTGAGTAGATTGATATTTATATCATCAAAAGCATACTCGTTGAAGTAGGAATGGAACATAGAAGTTTATAACTTTTTATAAGTTTTCAGTAACGGAAGCGCAGACACGAAGCGTATAATATTCCAATGAACCGTAAGACATATATTGACTATATGAGGGCATTTGCCATACTGCTTGTCATTGCCGGACATGCAAATGCTTTTAATGATTCGGTGAAAACCTGGATCTATTCATTTCATATGCCGGTGTTTTTCATGATATCAGGTTTGACATTGTCGGAAAAAAAACTGTCATTAAAATTAGTAGAAAAGAAAGTCCGGGTATTGCTGGTTCCATATATAGTCTGGGGATTACTGTATTCATCGTTGACACCCGGAAATGTTGTGAAGATTTGCTATGGAAGTTATCGATCCATTGCCAGTGCAGGATCATTAACATCATTGTGGTTTTTGCCGACAATGTTTATTGCTTATTTTATTTCACAGATTTTGATAAAAATCAGAAAGAGTGTTTTACGTCTTCTATTTGTTATAGGCGTGTTCTTAGTGGGGTGTTATCTGCCGGAAATAAAAGAGGGGTATCCATGGTGTATCAATATTGGTTTTATAGCGGCCGCCTTTATTTTGGCAAGTTATCTGATAAAAGAACTGACAGATAAAAGGTGGAGTTTGGACATCATGATTGCAGGTACAATGATAGGGGCCGCAGGTACATGGATGTATCATTTGAATTCTGTTAATGTGAAATCCTATATTCTGATGGCTTCAGGGAGAATTGGAAATCCGGCATGGTTTGTTATAAGTTCATTGTGTGGATTTATATTTATTTACTTTTTTTCAAAGATTGTGGAATATTATCTGCCGGGGAACGAAATAATTTCCTACCTTGGACAAAATACAATGACTGTTTTTCTGATCAATAAACCTATATTGCAGATTCTTGAGGATGTATTGAATAGAATGGCTGTTAAAAATGAGATCAGATTGATTTTGGCTGTGTGTATTACAGCAATTGTGGCTTGTCTGATCAGTAAAGTCATTAATGTTTTCCTTCCGGCTGCAGTTGGAAAAAAAGTGTAGGACATACAAAAAAAGGAACCATCAGGGTTCCTTTTTATATGGCATATCGGAGTTTGGCTGGCATATTATCTGAAACACTTTTGGAGGTTCCTTTGATCTTCAGCTGCTTGGTGTTTCCCTTATACAGGGTGATGGAACGGTTGCCATTCCATGGGATCAATGATAAAATCGAAATACTCTGATAGAGCACAAAATGAAAAATAATATAAGACAGAACGAGATGAGGCATGCATATGGAATTATTTAAATATCTTCTGCCAGACATGAAACAGCCGATTTCCTACATCCCACAGGGAATTCTGACCGGGGTGGTGGCGGTTATGGTGATGTATTTGGTCTGGAAGAGAAGAAAAGCGGAAAGTGATACGAAGAAACTGGCAGTTTTTTTCATGCTATTTCTTTATGGGACGGTGCTGGCGGTGCAGACCTTTTTTTCCAGAACTCCGGGGACCAGAAGGTCTATAGAACTGGGGCTGTTGGGAACCTGGGGAACTACCTGGCAGGCCCATGCATACGTGATCGAGAATGTGATCATGTTTCTGCCGTTAGGAATCCTGCTTCCTCTGGCGGACAGGAGGCTGGCGCAGTGGAAGAGAATTTTTCTGATCAGTGCAGGTTGTTCAGTAATGATAGAAGTGCTGCAGTATATCACTGCCAGAGGATACAGTCAGCTGGATGATGTAGTGACGAATACGCTGGGAGGATGTCTGGGATATATCATTTATAAAACTCTGATAAGGCTGAAGAGAAAGAAGTGAGCTTATTGCTTACACGCCACTATCCGGGACATACAGCGCGAAGCGTGTTACTGAGAATGTAGGGAACAGTAACGAAGTGAGATCATACGACACCAGCCACTTGCATGGAGCAGTGTGCGTCTTGCATTCCGCCATGCGCTGGAGATACAAGAAGAAATCCCCCGGCCGAAGGCACTGGGGGACATTCGTGGAATTTCTTATATTTATCCTATTTTCTGGGAGCTTGGTCTGATAAAAGTTCCGGATGCAGTGGCCAGGAAAATGAAGGGCAGCTGTTGAGAGTTCAGGTGTTCTCAGGCAGCCGTCTGCTGATATGATGGAAAGTTAAGGTAAATATGATTCCTTTTACAACAGAAGAAACAGTAAGCGCCCACCAGATCCCATTCAATCCCATGCCTGCCCAGGTAAGGAGCATTGCAAGAGGGATCCTTGCACCTGTGAGGATAACGCTGATGAGACTGCATAGTCTGGTGCGCCCCAGCCCTGACAGAGCGCCGATGGTCATCAGTTCCACAGACATAAAGGTTTCACTGAATCCGATAATGATCAGATAGTTTACAGCGATAGCCAGAGCCTCTTTTTCATGAAAAAATAATCCGGCAATAGGTCCTGGCAGAAATACAAAAGCTGAGGTGACCAGAAGTCCCCATATAACGAGAATACGGAAGGAAAGACTGTAACCTTTACGGATACGGTCTTTTTTTCGTGCACCGTAATTCTGAGCTACAAATGCATTCAGGGCAGAGGCAAAGCCGTCTGCTGTGTTCCAGGATACAGATTCGATCTGTCCGCCTACGCGCTGAACGGCAATGGCAGCAGCTCCATAGGAAGAGACCATGCGTGTCAGTACCATGGAGATCATACAGTAAATACTGCTCTGTATGGCAGTGGGAAAACCGATTCTGAAAATAGGTTCATAGTATTCTTTCGAAAAACGTGACAGCAGATGTAAATGTTGCAGAATATTGGATTCCAGCCTGGAACAACGGATCCGCAGAACCAGGATCAGGAACACAAGAATCTGCGAGCTTACCGTTGCAATGGCGGCACCTGTAACTTCAAGCCGGGGAAAAGGTCCGATGCCCAGAATCAGCAGTGGATCCAGAAGCATATTTCCGGCAAGGCCGACGAAGTTGGCCAGCAGAGGAGTTCGTGAATCACCCTGAGCTGTGGAAAGACCGGTCAGGGTCAGATTCAAAAAGGGAAAAAGGATCAATCCGCAGGTGATCAGGGTATAGGATCTGGCAGCAGAGTAAGTTTCTGCGTCTGTCAGATGAAAGAAGCCCAGCAGAGGACGGATAAAAAGGATACAGACAGCAGCAAATAAAAGCCCGAACAGAACCGTGATCTGCAGAGAGCAGGCGGCATAGGAGCGAGCCTGTTCATAGTTTTTTCGTCCACAGGACTGGGCCACATTCACCTGTCCGCCCATGCGGGGCAGGGCTGCGATTCCTTGGGAAAGCCAGACATACATGCCGCCTACTCCTACACCTGCCACAGCCTTGGCGCCAAGCAGTCCGATCCATGCCATATCCGTAATGTTATAGGCGGTTCCCAGCATGGAAGAGATCATAATAGGCAGAGCAAGCTCTGCCAGATTTTTCAGGATCGGCCCGGAGGTCAGATCCCCATTTTTTGATTTGTTCATTTGTACTTTACCTGTGATTATAGTTATAATACCTTAGTAGTCCACTTGCTGCAGTCCCATACCTGGGACACTACATCCTGGTAGAATTCCGGTTCGTGGCAGATCAGCAGGATACTTCCTTTATATTCGATCAGTGCCTGCTTTAATGCTTCTTTAGCGTCCACATCCAGATGGTTGGTGGGCTCGTCCAGGAGCAGGATGTTTGTTTCTTTATTTACCAGTTTGCACAGGCGGACCTTCGCCTGTTCACCACCACTTAAAACACGGACCTGGCTTTCGATATGTTTGGTAGTCAGTCCACATTTGGCCAGGGCTGAACGTACTTCATACTGGGTGTAAGAAGGGAATTCTGCCCAGATCTCATCAATACAGGTGGTTTTATTGTCACCTTTTACTTCCTGCTCGAAGTATCCGATCTGCAGATTGTCTCCCAGTTCACGGGAACCTTTCAGGGCAGGTGTCAGTCCCAGGATACTTTTTAAAAGAGTGGTCTTTCCGATTCCATTGGCACCTACCAGTGCAATCTTGTTTCCACGTTCCATGGTAAGAGAAAGTGGTTTGGAAAGAGGCTCGGTATATCCGATGACCAGATCCTTTGTCTCGAAGATCAGCTTGCCTGGGGTTCTGCCGTATTTGAAATGAAACTCCGGCTTTGGTTTATCGGCGGCAAGTTCGATCACATCCATCTTATCCAGTTTCTTCTGTCTGGACATTGCCATATTTCTGGTGGAAACTCTTGCTTTATTTCTGGCTACGAAATCTTTCAGCTCACTGATTTCCTGCTGCTGGCGGCGGTAAGCAGCTTCCAGCTGAGCTTTTTTTACCTCATAGACTTCCTGGAAGTGGTCATAATCGCCTACATAACGGTTCAGCTCCTGATTTTCCATATGATAGATCAGATTGATGACAGAATTCAGGAACGGAATATCATGGGAGATGAGGATAAATGCATTTTCATAGTCCTGAAGATAGCGCTTCAGCCATTCAATATGTTCTTCGTCCAGATAGTTGGTCGGCTCGTCCAGAAGGAGGATATCAGGCTTTTCCAGAAGCAGTTTGCCAAGTAACACTTTGGTTCTTTGCCCACCGCTTAATTCTGTGACATCCCGTTCCAGCCCGATATCCAGCAGTCCCAGAGCTCTGGCGACTTCCTCCACTTTCGCGTCGATCACGTAGAAATCATGCATGGTAAGGGTATCCTGAATGGTTCCCAGTTCTTCCATCAGAGCATCCATTTCCTCAGGGGAAGCAGTTCCCAGGGAATCGCAGATGGAATTCATTCGTTCTTCCATTTCGAACAGCCAGGAAAAAGCGGATTTCAGTACATCCCGGATGGTCATGCCCTGGGAGAGGACAGAATGCTGGTCCAGGTAACCGATGCGGATATTTTTGGCCCATTCGATCTTGCCTTCATCCGGCATCAGTTTGCCTGTGACAATATTGAAAAATGTGGACTTGCCTTCGCCGTTGGCACCTACCAGTCCGATATGTTCGCCCTTTAAAAGGCGGAAAGATACATCATTAAAAATGGCACGGTCGCCAAATCCATGTGTCAGGTGTTCTACATTTAAAATGCTCATAAATAGTCTCCTCAGATCATTGATTTTATACTTCTGTGACGTTTTTGATGGAGGGTTCTGCCATCAGAGAATAGTTGGTGTAATAGACTACGAATCCGGGCTTGGAACCTGCAGGTTTCTTTACATGTTTTTTCTGGATATAATCGATCTCCACTTTAGGGGCAGTACGGCCTTTGGAATAATAAGCCGCAAGTCCGCCTGCAATCTCGAAGATATGGTCAGGGAGCTCCCCGTCTTTGGATTTCACAACTACATGGGAACCTGCCATTTTTTTTGCGTGGAACCACCAGTCATTGCCAGTGGCGAATTTGAAGGTCAGCTCATCATTCTGGAAGTTATTTTTGCCCACATAGATGTCGTAACCGTCATCAGTGACGTAATGGAAAGGCTTGGATTTCGCCTGCATCTTCTGGCCTTTTTTGCGGTCGTAATGTTTCTTGATGTATCCATACTCCATAAGCTCTTCTTTGATCTGCGCCAGATCACTTTCAGCCAGGGCGATATCCAGGGCATTTGACACAGATTCCAGATGCTCGATCTCGCTGCGTGTATCTGCAATCTGTTCTGTGAGCGCTTCCTCCGTACGTTTCAGCTTGCCGTATTTGTCAAAATATTTCTTGGAATTTTCCATCGGGGTCATGGTCGGATCCAGAGGAATGGTGATTTCCTCATTGGTATAATAATTCAGGGCTTTAAAAGATTTGCAGCCTTCCTCCAGACCATATCCGTAGGTGTTGATCAGCTCGCCGTAAACCTTGTATTTGTCTTTTTTGGCAGTATCTTTCATCTGCTTTTCCTGGAGATTGAGCTTTTTGCGGTTTCGCTCCAGGGCAGTCTGCACGATCCTTCTTAAGTCGGAAGATTTCTGATGGATACGTGTCAGAGTATTTTTCGTTGCATAATAGGTCTCAAGCATTGCGGAAACGCTGTCAAATTTCACAGAGTGATATTCAGGTCCGTACTGCTGGAAAGGAAGAACTCCGTATTCCACAGGTTCTTCCCCGCGGTAAATAATATTGGGTGTGAAATCCCGTTCTTTCACCTGATCCATCAGACGGCAGAACGTATGATAGAGATGGATCTGCGCTGTTTCATCCAGAGACTGGGCTGCATCACTGCCATCGATGGAAGCGCGGAAACAAACTTCCTCAGCTACAACAGGACTGATACCGGTGAGAGAGGAGTACAGGGCTTTGGAAATATTGCAGGGTTTCCTGCATACGGTATTGATAAAATCCTCCTCACTGACAGTCAGCGGATCCAGTTTGTCCTGGGTCTGCGGAATGAAATATTCCCTTCCGGGCAGAACTTCACGGACTGAACTCATATGGGAAGAAACATGCTTGATACTGTCCAGGATCATTCCCTTGTCATCGCAGAAAATAATATTGCTGTGTTTTCCCATCAGTTCCATGATCAGAACTTTCTTGCAGGGATCTCCAAGCTCATTGAGATGTTCCAGCTCGAACTCCACAACTCTTTCAAGTCCCGGCTGTCGGATATCTGCGATCCGGGCACTGCCGATATGTTTACGCAGCAGCATACAGAAATTCGGAGCAGTCAGAGGACTTACTTTATTTTTCTCTGTAAAATAGATCAAAGGCAAAGAAGCGCTGGCACTAAGTAAAAGCCGGCACTGCCCCAGGGCTCCCTTCCCAGTAATCAGAAGTTCATCTGCCTCAGGCTGGGCAATCTTATTAAACCGTCCGCCATCCAAAAATTTATGCAGCTCATCTACCATAGCTGCGATCGTAACACCATCAAAAGCCATAACACACACTCCTAACTTAATCTATCTATAAAAAACATTCTGTTTGCGTCTGCTTCTCATGAATGTGAGTATACCATACAATTCCCTTCCATATCAATGAAAAAATATTTGACGTCCTTTCAATAATGAACTATAATAAATCCGTATGTAAATTTCAAAGTAAAAACGAATCAAACGTGTAATCAAAAATTCAAAGACCCACAAAGAGAGAAGACAATATGATAAAAAGCATGACTGGTTTCGGCCGTGCAGAGGTCGTCACCGACGAAAGAAAGATCACGATCGAACTGAAATCTGTCAACCACAGATATTTAGATCTCAGCATCAAAATGCCCAAGAAACTCAGCTTCCTGGAAGGTGCCATCCGAAACCTGATGAAAACCTATATCCAGCGAGGTAAAGTAGATGTATACATTACCTGCGAAGACTACACCATGAATAATGGGGCACTCAAATATAATAAAGAGCTTGCAGGAGAATACCTCACATATCTCAGACAGATCCAGCAGGATTTCGGTCTGGACTTCGATATTAAAGTAAGCACCCTGTCCAGATATCCGGAAGTTTTTGTGATGGAAGAACAGTCTGTAGATGAAGAAGCTCTCTGGAATTATCTGGAGCCGCCTCTTCGGGAAGCATGTGAGAAATTCGTACAGACCCGTATACAGGAAGGCAGAAATCTGGAGAAAGATCTGGCAGAGAAGCTGGATGGTCTAGAAGAGAAAGTTCTGAAAGTAGAAGAACGGGCTCCGGAAGTAGTAAGTGCATACAGGGCCAAGCTGGAAGCCAAGGTAGCAGAACTTCTGGAAGACACTCAGATTGATGAGAACAGGATCGCATCCGAAGTGATCCTTTATTCCGATAAGATCTGCAATGATGAAGAAACCGTCCGTCTCCACAGCCATATCAAAAATATGAAGAAAATGATCACTACAGAGAAAGACGGCGTAGGACGAAAGCTTGACTTCATGGCGCAGGAAATGAACCGTGAAGCAAACACCATTCTGTCCAAGTCCAATGATCTGGAGACCTCTGATATAGCTATTGATTTAAAGACAGAGATCGAGAAGATCAGGGAACAGATCCAGAACGTAGAATAGAGGAATAAGAAGTGGCGAAGCTCATCAATATTGGTTTTGGAAATGTAGTAAATTCACAGAAGATCGTGGCTGTGGTCAGTCCCGACGCAGCACCTGTCAAACGTATGGTGCAGAGCGTGAAGGGAACCAGGTCACTGATCGACGCAACACAGGGAAGGAAAACGAAGGCTGTTATTGTTACATCGGATGATTATCTGGTGCTCAGTGCACTGCAGCCGGAAACCATTGCCCGCAGGTTTGCGGAAATATATGATTATGAGGATAGGGGAGAGATCCATGAATAAAGGAATTTTAGTTGTGGTTTCCGGATTTTCAGGAGCAGGGAAAGGCACAGTGATGAAACGCCTTCTGGAAAAGTATGACGATTATGCATTGTCCATTTCCGTAACAACAAGGAATCCACGTCCGGGAGAAGAAGACGGCAGAGAATATTTTTTCCGTAAAAGGGAAGAATTCGAGAAGCTGATCCAGGAAGATGCACTGATCGAATATGCTCAGTACGTAGAGAACTATTACGGTACTCCGCGTTCCTATGTGGAGGAACAGCTTCAGGCAGGCAGAAATGTGATCCTGGAGATTGAGATCCAGGGTGCAATGAAAGTTAAAAAGAAGATTCCGGAAGCTCTGCTGGTATTTGTCACACCGCCTACTGTGGAAGAACTGGAAAGAAGACTGAGAGACAGAGGAACTGAGACAGCACAGGTGATCGCAGACAGACTTGCCAGGGCAGGTGAAGAAGCGAAGGGAATGGATCAGTACGATTACATTCTGGTCAATGACACTGTGGAAGAATGTGTAGATCATCTTCACCAGATCATTGTAAGTGAGCATTCCAGAGCATCACGCAACACAGAATTCATTGCGGACATCCAGGAACAGACCAGAGTATTTCAGAAACAAACAATAGCATTTCAGAAGAACAAATAAAGAAAATATTACCGCAGGAATTACCCATGCGGGCTGAAAGGAGAACATATATGATACATCCGTCTTATACAGAATTAATCGAAGCAATCAACACAAACAATGAGGACGACGATACTACGATGTCCGTAAACAGCCGTTACTCACTGGTACTTGCAACAAGCAAGCGTGCACGTCAGCTCATTGCAGGTGCGAAACCGCTGGTAGAAGGTGCAGCAGGAAAGAAACCTCTTTCCATTGCGATTGATGAACTTTATAAAGGTAAAGTAAAGATCCTTGCACCGGAAGAAGAAATCGAGGAGAAAGCTGCAGCAGTTGAAACTGCAGAAGCTCCTGTAGAGGTGACAGCAGAGGAAACTGTGGAGACAGCAGAAGACACAGCGACAGAAGAAGCATAAAAAGAAAAGCCCGGGATGTGTCTGAAAATTGCACAGATAAATTTTCAGGCACATTCTTTTGTATACAAAATATAGTCCGGGCGGATGGGAATATCCGTCTGAGCATAGGAGAATTTATGAAATTATTGTTCGTATCATTAGGCTGTGATAAGAATCTGGTAGACTCGGAAGAGATGTTGGGCCTTCTCACAGGGAACGGTTTCGAAATCGTAGATGACGAAACCCAGGCAGAGGTGATCGTGGTAAACACCTGCTGCTTCATCAATGATGCCAAAGAGGAAAGTGTCAACACGATCCTTGAGATGGCAGAATATAAAAAAGAGGGAACCTGTAAGGTTCTGATCGTCACAGGTTGTATGGCACAGCGCTATAAGAATGAGATCATCGAAGAAGTGCCGGAAGTAGATGCAGTTCTGGGAACCACTTCTTACGGAGATATCCTGAAAGCCATAAACGAGGCAATGGATGGCAAACATTTCCAGGAATTCAAAGATATTGATTATCTTCCTGAGAAACTGGGTAAACGTGTGCTGACCACCGGCGGACACTTCGGATATCTGAAGATCGCAGAAGGATGTGACAAGCACTGTACCTACTGTATCATTCCCAAACTAAGAGGAAAATTCCGCAGTGTTCCCATGGAACGTCTGGTAGCCCAGGCACAGGAGATGGCAGAAGAGGGTGTAAAGGAGCTGATCCTGGTAGCCCAGGAAACAACCGTTTACGGTACAGATATTTATGGAAAAAAGTCCCTGCATATCCTGTTAAAAGAGTTATGTAAGATCAAAGGGATCCGCTGGATCCGCGTGCTCTACTGCTATCCGGAGGAAATTTATGATGAACTGATCCAGACGATGAAAGAAGAGAAAAAGATCTGTCATTATCTGGATCTCCCAATCCAGCATGCAAGCGACAGGATCCTGAAACGTATGGGAAGAAGAACTACCCAGGCAGAACTGGTTGCCATTGTAAATAAACTCCGTCAGGAGATCCCGGATATTGTACTTCGAACTACCCTGATCACAGGTTTCCCAGGAGAAACTCAGGAAGACCACGAAGAGCTGATGGGATTCGTGGATGAGATGGAATTTGACAGACTGGGAGTCTTTACCTATTCACCAGAAGAGGACACTCCGGCAGCAGATATGCCGGATCAGATTCCTGAGGAAGTGAAAGAAGAACGCAGAGATGAGATCATGGAGCTTCAGCAGGAGATTTCCTATGACAAAGGTACAGACCGTATTGGCCAGGAACTGATGGTAATGATCGAGGGCAAGGTCGCTGACGAGAGCGCTTATATTGGAAGAACCTACGGAGATGCACCGAAAGTAGACGGATACATCTTCGTTCAGACAGGAGAACTTCTGATGACAGGAGATTTCGCGAAAGTACGTGTGACCGGCGCACTGGAATATGATTTGATAGGAGAGTTGGCAGATGAATACACCGAATAAACTGACAGTTGCCAGGATGATCCTGGTACCTTTTCTGGTATTATTTATGCTTACAGGATGGGGAGGAGAAGCGAATAAATATATCTCCCTTGCCATCTTTGTAGTAGCCAGCGTCACAGACTGGTTTGACGGTAAGCTTGCCAGGAAATACAATCTTGTAACGAATTTTGGTAAATTTATGGACCCACTGGCAGACAAACTTCTGGTCTGCTCTGCAATGATCTGTTTCATTGAGCTGGATAAACTTCCGGCATGGATCGTGATCATTATTATCGGCAGAGAATTTATCATCAGCGGATTCCGTCTGATCGCAGCGGAGAACGGCGTTGTGATCGCAGCGAATTACTGGGGTAAATTTAAAACAGCATCTCAGATGGTCATGATCATTCTTCTTCTGGCTGATCTGGGCGGCATTTTTGATACTCTTGCACAGATTTTCATCTGGATCTCACTGGCACTGACTGTGATTTCCCTGATCACCTATATCTGGCAGAACAAGAGTGTACTTTCTATGCAGGACTAAAGAATCTGATCGAAAGAACTTTACTGAAAGGAAGTAAAAAATATGATTACAGAGCTGATATCTGTGGGAACTGAGATTTTACTTGGAAATATTGTAAATACAAACAGTGCATATCTGTCTGAGAAATGTGCACAGCTGGGGCTGGGACTTTATTATCAGACTGTAGTGGGAGATAATCCGGAGAGAATGAAACAGGTCATCCGCACAGCTCTGGATCGTTCTGATGTGATCATCCTTACCGGTGGCCTGGGACCTACAGAAGATGATCTTACGAAAGAAATCACTGCTGAGGTCATGGGATTTGAGCTGGTAGAAGATCTTCATTCCAGAGAGCTGATGGAAGAATACCTGAAACAGTATGAGAAAAATAATCCGCAACGCCGTATCACAAAGAACAATTACAAACAGGCAATGGTTCCCAAAGGATGCATCGTGCTGGATAACCATAATGGAACAGCTCCTGGGCTGATCATGGAGAAAAAAGGCAAAACCGCCATTCTCCTTCCGGGACCTCCAAATGAAATGAAACCGATGTTTGAAGAGGCGGTTTTTCCGTATCTTCGTAAGAAACAGCCGGAGATCATTTATTCCCAGATGGTGAAGATCAATGGAATCGGAGAGAGCCAGGTGGCAGAGGAGATCCAGGATCTCATTGAAAAGCAGACCAATCCTACGATCGCACCTTATGCCAAGACCGGTGAGGTACATCTGCGTGTTACTGCGAAAGCGGAGGATGAGAAGAAATGCCGTAAGCTGATCAAGCCTGTAGTAAAGGAACTGAAGAAACGCTTCGGAAGAAATGTATTTGCCACAGAAGAGAGCAAGACCCTGGAAGAAGCGGTGGTAGATCTGCTGAAAGAAAATGAGATGACTCTTTCTCTGGCAGAATCCTGTACAGGTGGTGCGGTAGCTTCCCGTATTGTGGGAGTTTCCGGGGCATCTGAGGTTCTGATGTGCGGTTTCGTCACCTATACGAACCGTGCGAAAAGGAAATGCCTTGGGGTAAAGAAGAGCACCCTGCATACAGAAGGTGCTGTTTCTGCCAAATGTGCCAGAGAGATGGCTAAAGGCGGCTGTAAGGCTGCGAAGACAGATGTATGTCTATCTGTTACTGGTCTGGCAGGCCCAGGAGGTGGAACGGAAGAAATACCGGTAGGCACTGTGTTTATGGGATGCTGCTGTAATGGAAAGACTGTTGTGAAAGAGTTTCATTTCACAGGAAACCGTAGCAGGATCCGTGAGCAGGCTGCAGCTCAGGCGCTGACTCTGATCCGTGACTGTGTGCTGGATCAGACAGAGGAGAATAACAGATAACAATCGGAATATAAAAAGCCGGAAAACATTCAAGACAAAAGTTCCTGTCCGAATGTTTTCCGGCTTTTATGCTGCATGAAATGGTTGGTGTGAATAAAACAGGATCAGCGTATCATTTTCATCAGATTTACTACCCGATCCAGACGTTGTGCCTCTTCTGGGGATTTGCCTGCTTTCAGAACTTCAATGATGGTGGAAATCTCGCTGGGATTGAAATTCAGGCCGCTTTTCCTGCCCTGGGCAGCTGCACCCATAAGAAAAGGCAGCATATCATTGATCCCTTTTGAGCTTCCCTGTGTGGCAAGGTTCTGGAGCATATCAAGTTTGGTTTTGTCCATGCCTGCCAGCTGGGGATTGTTTCTCCAGTCTTCACTCATACGCATCCTCCTTTCTGTCTTCCGGCTGATTCATAAGCTGCAGCATCTGGATCATAGCCATCATATTTACGATCTGGTCCAGCTGTTTTTTGCTGGAACCGTAGCAGAAACTGCGGATATCATTTAACATTTCCATGGGTTCCCGGGAAGGAATACTCATGGCACTGAGCTCCGGAGCACTGGTGCTGCTTCCGAAAAGAGAAATGGTGTTTTTCAGTTCCATTGCTTTTTCATATACGGATAAGATCTGACGGCCGGATGCAGGGAGGTAGGGAATGGCGGCCTTCAGCATCTGCCCGCAGTCAGAACTGACCATTCGATCCAGAGGTGTCTGGGAGATGAAATTTTGTTCCATGGATCTATCCTCTAAAATCTATGATTTTTATTATCAGAATATGACGGAACAGCAGGGTGTGACATATAATAAATTATAGAATTTTTATGAATGACCAGGAGTAAAAAAATGAAAGAGAATAACGAAAAGCTTGTGATCGAGGGGAATGCTTTTTATGAGATAGATATGGAATGTGTGAGAGAAAAGGAGCAGAAAAAAAGACGGATGCAAAAGCCGGGCAGACAGCAGGAAACTATTTCCGAAAGGCAGAGGAGTTAACCTCTGCCCCGGAAAATGCAGGAACAGGTCAGGATCAGCATCCACATCCGCAGCCGTTATTGCCGCACAGAAGAAGCAGAACGATGATGATCCAGCAGCTGTCACCGCCGCCACAGCCATTGTTGCATCCCCATCCGTTATTGCCGCACAGGCAGAGCAGGATGATGATCCAAAGGATGTTGCAGCAGGAATTGTTTCCCAAGGAAAGGCCGCAGCCGTTATTACCACATCCACATCCATTGTCACATCCGCAGCTATTGTTGTTACATCCGCATCCATTGTCACATCCACAGTTAGTAGCAGCTAAATCACTCATGTTAAAATCCTCCAGATTTTCTTTACACTCTATCATATGATATGGAGAAAAATGTGTGACAGATCAGGATGGAAAAAACTCTCAGATGAATGAAAGGGTTCGTGGCTGGAATAAGAGTTGACACTAATATGTGCTTCCTGTATAATATATGTAACATTTTTGTAATAAATAAAAGGAAATGGAGAATATTATGAAGAAACAGAGAAAATTTTTGTGGACAGCATTGCTTCTTTTCATGGTTTCCATTTTTGCAATGGGCTGTGTTACCGTATCTGCAGCGACGAAGACAGGATTCGTCACGATAGGGGGCAAGACTTATTACATAAAAGAAGATGGAACCAAGCAGAAAGGCTGGCTGCAGCTCAATGGAAAGAAATACTATTTCAACAAGAGTACGGGCGTACAAGTCAAAGGCTGGGTAAAGGATTCCTCTGGGAAAACCATCCGTTATTTCACAAAAGGCACTGGCTGTATGGTCACCGGATTTGTCTCAGACAGTAAGGGAAATACCCGTTACTTTGACAAGAAGACAGGCCTTCTCACCAGAGGCTGGATGGAGAATGCGAAGGGAGAGAAGTATTATTTCTACAGCGGTTCCGGTATTATGGCCAAAGGCTGGGTGGAAAATAAAAAAGGCCAGAAGCGCTATTTCAGCCAGGCGACAGGTAAGATGTGTGTAAGCTGGGTAAAGAATTCCAAAGGATATTACCGGTATTTTAAACCCTCTACAGGAATTATGTATACAGGTCTTCAGAAAGTGGGAAAGTACTATTACTATTTCTCAAAGACCACAGGTATCCGCTATCAGAAGGGATTCGGTACCGTAGGAAAGAATAAATATTACTTTGATCCGGATACAGGCAGAATGAAGACGGGCTGGCTGACTTATACAGGAAATAAATATTATTTCAAGAGTAATGGTGTCATGATGGTAAGTACTGTCACAGCGATTAACGGAACTTCTTATAAGTTCGATTCCAACGGTGTGGCATCCAAGTTAGATTACAGCTACAAGATTGAAGGAAACTATGTCAAAGTCTATGACTCCAGAAATGCGAAATACTATTATATGGAAAAAGAGTTCCTGGAACATCCGGGAGTAGCAGAAGGCAAGGTATCCGATCTGGAACTGCTGGCTGCTGTATGTGATGCAGAGGCAGGAAATCAGGGACTTGTGGGAATGGAGGCTGTTGCGCTGTGCATATTGAACAGTACCATTGATAAATATAAAGACTTTCCATCGCAGATCCGCTATGTGATCTATCAGGGCAAACCTACCCAGTATGCAGTAGTTACCAACGGTGCCCTGCTGAAACGACTGAAAGGTACAGGATGGGAAAGCAAGACAGTTGCCCATCAGGCAGCAGAGAAAGCCATGAAGATCTTTGATGATTATGTGAATACAGGCAAGAAGAGAGTCTTAAGAGGATTTACCACAAAGGATTTCAAATATAAATACTTTATGACTCCTGCTGCGTTCTGGTCACAGAATCTGAACTTCAGCAAACTTAATTACGAGATCTACAAAGGACATGTATTCTTTGAAGACTGGATTTCAGGTTGATATTATGAATCCATATATTACGACTATTTTATGCGCTGCAGGTTTTATCCTGATCCTTGCAATTCTGATCCTGCGAAATGAACACCAGAGAAAGAAATATTTCTTAAGGATGATCCGCCGGATTTATGGACAGGTTCCTGACCGCGAGTATGAAGCTGGTGATCTGGAACGAATCTCTCATTATTACCAGAAAATCAAGGGTGATGGTTTTGTTATTGATGACATTACCTGGAATGACCTTGATATGGACAGAATTTATATGCTGCTGAACCAGACTGTCTCTTCGCCAGGAGAAGATGTACTTTATGCAATGCTGAGGAAACCGCTGTTTTCTCAGGAAGAAGTGGAGAAAAGAGAGAAGCTGATCGATTTTTTCAGCACAGATGTACAGAAAAGAGAAAAAATCCAGATGCTTTTATCCACAGTAGGTAAAACCAGGCTGGGCTCTCTGGCAGATACGATCTTCGCCATCAATGATGCACCGAAAGCATCTCTGGGGATCCATCTTGGAATGCTGGCTGCCATGGCTGCCAGTCTGGCGGTCCTGCCCCTTCTTCCGGTGTATGGATTTTTGCTTTTCATTGCACTGGGAATCATAAATATGGTTATTTATCAGGCTGGAAAAGATCATAAGATCATGGAAATTTATCTGGATTCTTTTGGAAGCCTTCTGCGAATGCTTACGGCGGCAGATGAGATGGAAACAGTTTCCTGGCCGGAAGTAAGCGGTCAGATGGAAGCGATACGAAGAGGGAAAAAAGCCTTCACCGGTTTGAGAAAGAGAGCATTTTTTCTTACAGGTGCAAACAGCGGCACAGATGATTTCTTTCAGGCAATTCTGGATTATGTGCGTATGGTATTTCACATAGATATCCTGTTGTATAATTCTGTGCTGAAAGAGGTGCAGGGAAAAACAGATGTGATCATTGAGATGCTTGATGCTATGGGAGAACTGGATGCATGCATCAGCGTTGCGTCATTTCGGGAAATCCTGCCTCTTAGCTGCAGACCGGAGTTCATTTCCGGACAGAAAGGACAGGCTGCAGACAAGGCAGAACTGCAGGTGGAGGATCTTTATCATCCGCTGATTGCGGAACCTGTGGCAAACAGCATGAGAGCTTCAAGAGGAATTCTGGTCACAGGATCCAATGCTTCAGGAAAGTCTACATTTCTGAAAAATATTGCCATCAACACGATTCTGGCGCAGACGGTATGTACCTGTACCTGCAGTAAGTACAGGGCTCCTTTTATGAAAGTCATGACATCTATGGCATTAAGAGATGATCTTTCCGGAGGGGAAAGCTATTTCATGGTAGAGATCCGATCACTGAAAAGAATTCTGGATGAAAGTAAGAAACCCGAGCCTTTGCTGTGCATTATTGATGAAGTGCTCCGCGGTACGAATACCATAGAGCGTATTGCAGCGTCTTCAAGGATTCTTTATAATCTGGCAAAACCTCATGTCCTGCCTTTTGCGGCAACTCATGATATAGAACTTTCCTACATTCTGGAAGGAAGTTACAGTAATTATCATTTCTCTGAAGAAATTACAGACCATGAAGTGGTGTTTAATTACCTGTTGAAAAAAGGCAGGGCAACTACTCGAAATGCAATCCGGCTTCTGGATATGTTGGGGTATGACCCGGAACTTGTGAGGGCTGCAAAAGCAGCAGCAACAGAATTTGAACAGACCGGAATATGGGAACATATCTGTCCGAATGGCTGATATGGTAACTGATACGTTAATACTTTAAGTTGCTAAAAACAGATGGAATGTACCGGAAATTTCTTGACAAATAAAATCTGTGTTTGTATACTTGCAAGTATATGATATGAAAAAGCACAGATGGGAAAGAGTAACATAAGGAAAGCAGACAGAGAGCAGCCGGCAGGTGAGAGGCGCGTGGGGAACTTATGTGAATACCTCCCGGAGCTCTGTACCGAACACTTCTGCACAGGAAGCTAAGTAGGCTGCAGCGGAGCGGCATCCGTTAACATGCTTAAGTAACAGAAGCTGTTTTACGTTACAGTACAGGCAGAATTGTTACTTATAGAGGCGGAGAATGCGAGTTCTCTGTAAATTTAGGTGGTAACGCGGGACCCGGTTCTCGTCCTAAACGGACAGGAACCGGGTTTAGTTATATTACGAGGAGGAAACAAACAATGACAGTTTGGGACGAGCTGAAAGCCCGTGGTCTGATTGCCCAGGTAACAGACGAAGAAGAGATCAAAGAAATGGTAAATAATGGAAAAGCCACATTTTACATTGGCTTTGACCCTACCGCAGACAGCCTTCATGTTGGACATTTCATGGCACTGTGCCTGATGAAACGTCTGCAGATGGCAGGAAACAGACCAATCGCATTATTAGGCGGCGGTACCGGTATGATCGGTGACCCGTCCGGAAGATCTGATATGCGTAAGATGATGACAGTAGAGACTATCCAGCATAACATCGACTGTTTCAAGAAGCAGATGGAGCGTTTTATCGATTTTTCAGACGGTAAGGCGTTAATGGTAAACAATGCAGACTGGCTGATGAACTTAAATTATGTTGAGGTACTCCGTGATGTTGGACCACATTTCTCTGTAAACCGTATGCTCTCCCATGAGTGCTACAAACAGCGTATGGAACGTGGACTGACATTCCTGGAATTCAACTATATGATCATGCAGAGTTATGATTTCTACATGCTGTATCAGAAATATGGCTGTACCATGCAGTTTGGTGGAGATGATCAGTGGGCAAACATGCTGGGCGGTACAGAGCTGATCCGTCGTAAACTTGGTAAAGATGCATACGCAATGACCATTACACTTCTTCTGAACTCCGAAGGCAAGAAGATGGGTAAAACACAGTCAGGTGCTGTATGGCTTGATCCGAACAAGACTTCCCCATTTGATTTCTACCAGTACTGGAGAAATGTAGATGATGCAGATGTTATCAAATGTATGCGTCTCCTCACATTCCTTCCATTAGAAGAAATCGACGAGATGGCGAAATGGGAAGGAAGCCAGTTAAATAAAGCGAAAGAAATCCTTGCATATGAGCTGACAAACCTGGTTCACGGCGAAGAGGAAGCAAAGAAAGCACAGGAAGGTGCCAGAGCACTTTTTGCAGGCGGCGCTGACACTGCACATATGCCGACTACTGAACTTACAGATGAAGACTTTTCAGAAGAAGGAACAATCGACCTGATCTCCATGCTTGTAAAAGCAGGAATGGTTCCGACACGTTCCGAGGGACGCCGTGCAATTGAGCAGGGCGGTGTTTCCATCGACGGTGAGAAGATCACAGATGTGAAATATACAGTTGCCAAAGATGCACTGACAGGTGACGGTGTAGTGCTTAAGAAAGGTAAGAAAAAATTTAACAAAGTTCTTGCCAAATAAGATATAATATAAGAAATGCATGGAATGATCCGGCCGCAGAAAACTGTATGGCGTGTAAACCGGACAGAATATGTATAGAATATATGAAATATAAATATCAGGATATACAGGATATTTTCTGAAGGATCAATGATACAGTCTGTCGGAATAATATCTGTATATCTGATTTCAGGAGGAAAAGGTTATGAAGAAATACGGAGTAAATGAACTTCGTCAGATGTTCCTCGATTTTATGGAGAGTAAAGGACATCTGGTAATGAAAAGCTTTTCCCTGGTACCACAGGGAGATAAGAGTCTTCTGCTGATCAACGCAGGTATGGCTCCGTTGAAACCATATTTTACAGGTGCAGAGATTCCGCCGAGAAGAAGAGTAACTACCTGTCAGAAATGTATCCGTACAGGTGATATTGAGAACGTAGGTAAGACTGCACGTCATGGTACATTCTTTGAAATGCTCGGTAACTTCTCATTCGGTGATTACTTCAAAACAGAAGCAATCCACTGGTCATGGGAATTCCTGACAGAAGTAGTAGGACTGGACGCAAACCGTCTTTATCCGTCTGTATATCTGGAAGATGATGAAGCATTCGATATCTGGAATAAAGAGATTGGAATCCCGGCTGAGAGAATCTTCCGTTTCGGAAAAGAAGACAATTTCTGGGAGCACGGCGCTGGCCCATGTGGTCCATGTTCAGAAATCTACTATGATCGTGGAGAGAAATACGGCTGCGGTAAACCTGGCTGTACAGTAGGCTGTGACTGCGACCGTTACATGGAAGTATGGAACAACGTATTTACCCAGTTTGAGAATGACGGTAACGGAAATTATACAACACTGAAACAGAAGAACATTGATACAGGTATGGGTCTGGAACGTCTGGCAGTTGTTGTCCAGGACGTAGACTCTATCTTTGACGTAGACACTATCTGCGCACTGCGTAACTTGGTATGCAAGATTTCCGGAAAAGAATATGAGAAAAACTACAACGATGATGTATCTATCCGACTGATCACAGACCATATCCGCTCTGCAACATTTATGATCTCTGACGGTATCATGCCTACAAACGAAGGCCGTGGATATGTACTTCGCCGTCTGATCCGCCGTGCGGCACGTCACGGACGTCTTCTTGGCATCGAAGGCACTTTCCTTGCTAAATTAAGTGAAGAAGTGATCAACGGTTCCAAAGCAGGATATCCGGAACTGGAAGAGAAGAAAGAATTCATCTTCAAAGTTCTGACAAACGAAGAGAACCAGTTTAACAAGACTATCGACCAGGGTCTTCGTATCCTTGGTGAAATGGAAGATGCAATGACAGCAGCAGGAGAGAAAACACTTTCCGGCGAAAATGCATTCAAATTATATGATACTTACGGATTTCCGATGGATCTTACAAAAGAGATCCTTGAGGAAAAAGGCTATGATATCGATGAAGAAGGCTTCCAGAAATGCATGGAAGAGCAGAGAAACAAAGCTCGTTCTGCACGTGAAGTAACAAACTATATGGGTGCTGACGCAACTGTATATGATGATATCGATGTAAACGTTACAACAGAATTCGTAGGATATGATCATCTTACCTTTGATTCCAAAGTAACTGTTCTTACAACAGAGACAGAGATTGTAAACTCCCTGATGGAAGGACAGAAAGGTACAATTTTCGTGGAGAAGACTCCATTCTATGCAACCATGGGTGGACAGGTCGGTGACACTGGTGTGATCGAAACTGCAAACGGTAAGTTCGTAGTAGAAGATACTATCAAACTCCGTGGCGGTAAATTCGGTCATGTAGGTCATATGGAATCCGGTATGATCTCCACAGGTGAAACTGTTTCCCTGAAAGTAAATGAAGCTGCAAGAAGAGACACTGAGAAGAACCACAGTGCAACACATCTTCTTCAGAAAGCACTAAAGACAGTACTTGGAAGCCATGTAGAACAGAAAGGTTCTCTGGTGACACCGGACAGACTTCGTTTCGACTTTGCTCATTTCCAGGCTATGACAGCAGATGAGATCGCACAGGTAGAAGCACTTGTAAACAAAGAAATCCAGGCCGGACTTGAAGTCCGTACAGATGTTATGGATGTGGAAGAGGCTAAGAAATCCGGAGCAATGGCTCTGTTCGGAGAGAAATATGATCAGAAGGTACGTGTGGTATCCATGGGTGACTTCTCCAAGGAACTCTGCGGTTGTACTCATGTGGCAAATACAAGCAATATCATGCTGTTCAAGATCGTTTCTGAATCCGGTATCGCAGCAGGTGTGCGCCGTATCGAGGCTCTGACAGGCAACGGAGTTCTGGAATACTATAAGAAACAGGAAGAACTGCTTCACGCAGCAGCAAAAGCTCTGAAAGCAAATCCTGCAGAGATCGTAGAGAAGATCGGACATCTTCAGGGAGAAGTGAAAGCACTCTCCAGCGAGAACGAATCCTTAAAGAGCAAACTGGCTCAGGGCGCTCTGGGAGATGTTATGGATAAAGTGGTAGAAGTCAAAGGTGTGAAACTCCTCGCTGCAAAAGTAGACGGAGTTGACATGAACGGACTTCGTGACCTTGGCGATCAGCTGAAGGGTAAACTTGGTGAAGGTGTTGTCCTCCTGGCAGCAGTAAACGGCGAGAAAGTAAACCTTCTTGCCATGGCTACAGACACAGCACAGAAAGCAGGCGCACACGCAGGTAACCTGATCAAAGCAGTGGCAGCCATCGTAGGCGGTGGCGGCGGCGGACGTCCGAACATGGCTCAGGCCGGCGGAAAGAACCCGGCCAAAGCTCAGGAAGCTGTAGATGCAGCAGCAGGAATCCTTGAGGGTCAGATAAAGTAAAAATTTCTGCAAAATTTAACCAAAAAGATGTTGACGAACCTACCGGCAATGATATATAATATCACTTGTGCAAGAAAAATACCCAGACAGTTGTATTTTAGCACAATCTACAACTGGAGGGAGGTTAGGTGTGAGTCTATGTCAAACGTAATCGTAAAAGAGAACGAGACTTTAGATAGCGCTCTTCGCAGATTCAAGAGAAGCTGTGCAAAAGCAGGAATCCAGCAGGAAATCCGCAAAAGAGAGCATTACGAGAAACCAAGCGTTCGTCGTAAAAAGAAATCTGAAGCCGCAAGAAAACGTAAATATAATTAATTGTGCGCAAAAATCCCTGGCAGTCTGTCAGGGATTTTTATCATAATAAAGCAAAATCAGGGGAAGGAAGTAATCTTGAAAGCAGAAAACAACAAAAGACTGAAAGAAAAGAAAAACTGGATCCTGTTACTGTTAAAGAAAGTGGCCAAGCTTCTCTTTAACCGAATTTTTTATGTGGCAGTAGCCATTTTGGTCCAGTTTGGATGGATCATGATGATGGTAATGCGTCTGGCAACTTATTCCAGATATGTAGATATCCTACTTAAACTGGTTGGAGTTGTGATCGTATTATGGATCCTGAACAAGGAGATTAATCCGTCGTATAAACTGGCGTGGACCATACTGATCCTGGTTCTGCCAATCCTTGGGGTCGTTCTGTATCTGCTGTTTGGACGCTCCAGGATCGCTACGATCATGCAACAGCATTTTGAACAGAGGATTGAGGAGAGCAGGGATTATCTGCAGGATCGGCACGAGACAAGAGAAAGACTGGAAGAGATGGATCTGTCAGCTGCAATCCAGTCCAGATATATATCAGACATTTCCAGATTTCCGGTTCATGAGAATACCACTGCAGAGTATTTCCAGGTAGGAGATGATATGTTTCCGGTCCTTGTCCGTGAGCTGAAACAGGCGAAGAAGTATATTTTTATCGAATATTTCATCATCAACGATGGTGTGATGTGGCAGACAATCCTTCATATATTGGAAAAGAAAGCAGCAGAAGGAGTAGATGTCCGTCTGATTTATGACGGATTTGGATGCCTTACCACACTTCCTCACAAATATTATGAAGAACTCCGTGCCAAAGGAATCTCCTGTCAGGTATTTAACCCGTTCCGTCCACTTCTGAATATCATTCAGAATAACCGTGATCACAGGAAACTTTGTATCATAGATGGCTGGGTAGGCTTTACCGGAGGTATCAATCTGGCAGATGAATACATTAATCAGAAAGAGCGTTTCGGACACTGGAAAGATACTGCTGTTATGCTGAAGGGTGAAGCTGTCTGGAATATGACTGCCATGTTCCTTCACATGTGGGCGGTAGTGAGCAGATCCAATGAGAGTATTGATTATGAAGCTTATTTTCCACATAAATATCATGAGGAAGAGTTTGAGAGTGATGGATTTATTCAGCCATTCTGTGATACTCCTCTGGATGAGGAGATTGTAGGTGAGAATGTATATCTGAATATCATTAATAAAGCGAAGAATTATGTATATATCTGCACTCCATATCTGATCATTGATAACGGGATGATGACCGCTCTTTGCCTGGCTGCGAAAAGCGGTGTGGATGTCCGTATTATGACTCCGGGAATTCCAGACAAGAAACTGGTATTTCTTCTGACTCAGTCCTACTACAAACAATTGTTGGAATCAGGAGTGAAAATTTATGAATACCAGCCAGGATTTCTCCATGCGAAATCCTTTGTATGTGATGATGAGATCGGAGTAGTGGGAACCATTAATCTGGATTACCGAAGTCTGTATCTCCATTTCGAAGATGGTGTATGGATTTATAAAAACAGAGTCATACAGGATATTAAAGAAGATTTTGTCCAGACCATGGAATATTGCCGCCCGGTAGAGTTGCAGTTCTGTCTGAACAGAAATATAGGGGTGCGGATGATGCAGAATATTTTCCGCGTATTTGCACCAATGCTGTAAAGATCGCCGCTGTGCGGTCTTTTTTAGATGTCTGACAGGTATATTTTCGTAAAGATACTTTTATAATAGAATAGAATATATCTGCCGGAGTGAAAATATGGCAAAAAAGTGGATTTCATTCATATGTGTATGGATCATGGCATTAACCGTGCTTCTGACACCGTTAACAGTCAGGGCACAGAATGATTCGACAGATGAAACGGGAAATACAGATCTGATCCAGGCGCCGTCTGGTGTACTGATGGAACCGGAGACAGGAACGATTATCTATGAAAAAGATAAAGACACCCGCAGAAGCCCGGCCAGCATCACGAAGATCATGACACTGATCCTGATCTTCGATGCTCTGGAAAAAGGTACCCTGAAACTGGAAGACACAGTTACCACCAGTGCCTATGCCAAATCTATGGGCGGCTCTCAGGTCTTTCTGGAGGAAGGGGAAATTCAGACAGTAGAAACCATGATCAAATGTATTGTGATAGCATCAGGCAATGATGCCAGTGTGGCAATGGCAGAACACATCTGCGGAAGTGAGCAGGAGTTTGTGCGCCATATGAATGAAAGAGCAGCAGGGCTTGGAATGACCAATACGCATTTCGAGGACTGCTGTGGACTGACAGATTCTGCCAATCATTATACAACTGCAGAGGATATTGCCATCATGAGCAGAGAACTGATCACGAAATATCCTAAGATCCTGGAATATTCTTCCATCTGGATGGAAAATATCACCCACGTGACCAGACAGGGATCCAAAGAATTCTGTCTGACCAATACCAATAAACTTCTGCGAAGCTATGAAGGCTGTGTGGGACTGAAAACAGGAAGCACCAGTCTTGCCAAATACTGTCTCAGTGCTGTGGCGAAAAGAAATGGAGTTACCCTCATCGCAGTAGTAATGGCTGCTCCGGACTATAAGGTACGATTTAAAGATGCTGCTACCATGCTTAACTATGGATTTGGAAGATGCAGTATTTACATAGATGAAAAAATGCAGGCACTGCCACAGGTTCCGGTGAAAAAAGGAAAAGAGAAGTCCGTCCCTCTTCTTTATGCGGAACAGTTCAAATATCTCAGCACAGATGGTAATGCCATTTCCAATGTAAAAAGAAAGCTGAGGATCCACCGCGATGTAGATGCACCGGTGAAAATAGGAGAGCAGGCGGGAGAGATGATTTATTCTGCCAATGGAAAGGAACTTGGAAGAGTAAAGATTCTGTATGGAAAAACAGTATCAAAAGCCACCTACGGTGACTGTCTGAAAGAAATACTGCAGAATCTCTGAATGAACTCCAAAAATTCTGAACCCCGGACACTGATTTATGTCTGAGATATAAATTAGGTTTGCGAAGCAAATGATATTCTCCGAAACCTGCATAAAGAAATTCGGGTATATATTTTTTGACAAAAGCAGCAGATGGGATGTATAATAAATTCTGTATGAATATTTATGGATATTTACATTATCATAAAGTGAAGAGGTACGGGTGTTATGAGGGAAATAAGAACAGAAGATGCGGTAGGACATATTTTATGTCACGATATTACGCAGATCATTAAAGATGTAAAAAAGGGTGTATTGTTTAAAAAGGGACATATTATCAGGGAAGAAGACATTCCGTTACTGCTTTCTGTAGGAAAAGAACATCTGTATGTATGGGAGAAAAAAGAAGGGATCCTCCACGAAAATGAGGGAGCACAGATCCTTTATGAGATTTGTGCAGGAGATTCTGAAATAATCCATGGGTCTGATATCAAAGAAGGCAAGATTGAACTTATTGCAGATATTGACGGTGTTCTGAAGATTCGCAGAGATGCCCTGAACGCTGTGAATTCCCAGGGAGAGATGATGATCGCATCCCGCCACGGGGATTTCCCGGTAAAGAAAGGTGATAAACTTGCAGGAACCAGGATCATTCCTCTGGTGATCGAGAAAGAGAAGATGGATCATGCCCGTGAGGCAGCAGGAAAAGATCCGATTTTCTCTATCCTGCCATATAAAAAGAAAAAAATAGGAATTGTAACCACTGGAAGCGAAGTACAGAAAGGGCTGGTCAAAGATACGTTCACACCTGTACTGAAGGATAAATTTGCACGTTTTCCCTCTGAAGTCATAGGGCAGACCACACCTGGAGACGATAAAGAACAGATCACAGCAGACATTCTGAAATTCATCGAGGACGGTGCAGATGTGGTAGTCTGCAGCGGCGGCATGAGTGTGGATCCTGACGATCGTACCCCGGGAGCCATCAAGGATACCGGAGCACGCATTGTAACTTACGGTGCGCCGGTACTGCCAGGAGCCATGATGCTTGTTTCCTATTATGAAAAAGAAGGCAGAAAGGTGCCGGTACTGGGACTTCCGGGATGTGTCATGTATGCGAAAAATACTATCTTTGATCTGCTTCTCCCGAGGATCATGGCAGATGATGAGATACTGGCTTCCGAAATTACAGTACTGGGAGAGGGCGGCCTGTGTCTGAACTGCGATGTCTGTACCTTCCCGAATTGCGGATTTGGAAAATAGGAGATATATGAAGAAATTCAGAACTGTACATTATACGGTCCATATGGAAAAAATACAGGAGAAAAAAGGGCCAAGGTTTGCAGTGCTTGCAGACCTGCACGGCATGGAGTTTGACCAGGACAATCAGATACTTCTGGATGCCATTGATAGACATCATCCGGATGGAATACTGATAGCCGGAGACATGATCGTCAGATGCAGTGAAGAGACATTTCCTGTGGCACTGCGGCTGCTGAAGAACCTGGTGGAGAAGTATCCGGTGTATTATGGACTGGGGAATCATGAATATTGCCTGTATGCCTCTGACCCGGAGGAAAATCCTCTGACAGAGAAATATCTGGAGTATGAAAGCCAGGTAAAAGAAGCAGGTGTGCATATTCTGCATAATGAGCAGAAGAGCTTCCGGATGGGAGAAACATTATACAGGATTTATGGTCTGGAAATTCCCCGGCTTTATTATAAAAAGCCGTTTGCGCCCATGATGAGATCCGATGAAGTGGAACAGCTGATAGGGGACAGGGACGAACAGGCTGTGAACATACTGCTTGCCCACAACCCTAGATATGGGGACGCATATTTCGGATGGGGTGCAGATCTGATCCTGAGCGGCCATTACCACGGTGGGGTGCTGCGTTTTACCAGGTGCAGAGGAGCGATTTCGCCTCAGTTTGAATTGTTTCCGCGGTATTGCTGTGGAGATTTTCACAAAAAAGGGCAGCATATGCTGGTAAGCGGCGGGATCGGGGAGCATACGATCCCAGTAAGGGTCCATAATCCCAGAGAACTGCTCATTGTAGATCTGAAACCGGGATCCGGCAAAAAATCCAGGAAAGAGGAACATACATGGGAATTCCGGTAAAGCTGGAGGTGTTTGAAGGTCCGCTGGATCTGCTCCTTCATCTGATCGAGAAAAATAAAATAGACATTTACGATATCCCTATCGTGGAGATCACAGATCAGTATATGGATTATATCCATGCAATGGAAAGAGAAGATCTGGGGATCATGAGTGAGTTCATGGTCATGGCAGCCACTCTTCTGGATATCAAATGCAGGATGCTTCTTCCAAGAGAGGTAAATGAAGAGGGCGAAGAAGAGGATCCTCGAGCAGAACTGGTGCAGAAACTTCTGGAATATAAAATGTACAAGTTTATGTCCTATGAACTGAAGGATAAAATGGACGAAGCAGCCAATGTGTTCTATAAAAATCCTACTATTCCGAAGGAAGTAGCTCAGTACAGAGAGCCGGTAGATCCTGCACAGCTTCTGGCAGGCCTGACACTGGAGAAACTGAATGCCATCTATAAATCCATTATACGCAGACAGGAAGACAAGATGGATCCTATCCGAAGTAAATTCGGAACCATTGAGAAAGAAGAGGTCAGTCTTTCTGATAAGATGATCGAGATGAGGGAATTTGCCAGAACGCACAGAAAGTTCAGTTTCCGAGACCTGTTAGAGAGCCAGTGCTCGAAAGTGCAGGTGATCGTTACATTTCTTTCCATACTGGAACTGATGAAAATGGGACACATCCATGTAGAGCAGGATGGACTGTTTGACGATATTTCAATTCAGGTGATCACAGATCCGGATACCTGGAAAAATCTTACGGAATTTGCAGAGGAAGATTAGAGAATGAGGGAAATTTGGTGAAAATAAAGGAAGTAGAAGGAGCGATCGAAGCCATCCTTTTTACAATGGGAGAATCAGTAGAGCTGTCTCGGATCGCCAAGGCAGTAGAGGTGGATCCGAAGACTACAGAGAAAATAATCCACAATATGATGGATCGCTATCAGGAAGAGGGAAGAGGGATTCAGATCATAGAACTGGAGAATTCTTTCCAGATGTGCACGAAAAAGGAATATTATGATTATCTGATCAGGATCGCCATGCATCCACAGAAACCGGCACTTTCAGATGTCATGCTGGAAACACTTTCCATTATTGCGTACAAGCAGCCGGTGACTAAGGCGGAGATCGAGAAGATCCGCGGCGTAAAGTGTGATCATGCCATCAATAAGCTGGTAGAGTATAATCTGGTCCGTGAGCTTGGAAGGCTGGATGCGCCGGGACGTCCGATCCTTTTCGGAACTACGGAAGAATTCTTAAGAAGCTTCGGAGTGCAGGATCTGGATGAGCTTCCGGTACCGGATCCGGTACAGATCGAAGACTTTAAGGCAGAGGCAGAAGAGGAAGTCCAGCTGAAGCTGGATGTTTAGAGACAGGAAGGGGAAATGAAAAATGCCAACCACATATGCACATGATTTGTTTGGGAAAGAAGTATATAGAAGACTGCCTGCGGATATGAGGTATGTGATCCGCAGACACGGAGATCTTTACAGGATCGGACTTCATGGACCGGATATTCTGTTTTACTATATGGTGTCCAAGAATCCGGTAACTCAGTTCGGAGTCCGGATGCACCAGGAGAAAGCGAGAACTTTTTTCCAGGAGGGCATGCGTCAGGTCAGAAGGACGAAGGATGAGGCTTTGCTTGCCTATCTGCTTGGTTTTGGCTGTCACTATATGCTGGATTCCGCCTGCCATCCCTATGTAAATAAGATGGCTGATGAGGGAGTGGTTCCTCATATTGTGCTGGAGAAAGAGTTTGACCGTGTGCTTATGGAAGAAACAGAGAAGGATCCGGATCATTACTATCCGGCCTGCGGCATCATCCCGAAGATGTCTTATGCAAAGGTGATCCACAGAGCAATCCCACTGGTACGTACAGTAAATATTTTTATTTCCCTGAAAATGATGAAATTTCTTACCAATCTGATGGTGTGTGATGATCATGGCAAAAAGTGCCGGGTGTTCGGCAGGATCCTGCGTCTGGGAGGCAGATCCATCGGCTCTGTGATCGAACATTTCATGACAGAAAAACCGGTGCCCCAGGCACAGGCGCCTATGCCTGAGCTTGAAAGACTTTATCAGGAAGCGATTCCTGAAACTGTGGAGTATCTGAAAGAACTTTATACACTCAGGGAAGGAAATTTCCGGCTGAGTGCCAGATGGAACAGAACGTATAATGGTTGAATACAGACTTGCATATGAGAAAATCATCCTGCGTCAATATAGCAGATACTTAATTTTCGATGTACTGGTCTGGTGGTATATTCCGGACAGGCGTGCATAGAATTATCTTAAAGGATAACCGGTGTGAAAAGTACCGGGCACGTGAGGTGGAGTATGAAGATCAGACGGTATATTGCCGCTGTCAGTATCCTGACGGCGGTATTTTTGTTTACGCAGACCACCTGTGTTCATGCACAGGAAGAAATACCTCAGATCGTGGATATGGTTCCTGTGTCAAAGGAGCCCGGGCAGATTTATGCCATGTCTGCTGTGCTGATGGACGGAGATTCCGGTAGGGTGCTCTATGAAAAGGATGGAACGAAGGCCAGGGCAAATGCCAGCACAACGAAAGTGCTGACTTGTATTGTGGCACTGGAAAGTGCTCCGGGGGATGATTATGTACAGGTGTCAGAGAAAGCAGCGTCCCAGCCTGAAGTGAAGCTTGGCCTGAAAAAAGGCGAACAGTATCATCTGGAGGATCTTTTATATTCCCTTATGCTGAAAAGCCATAATGATGCAGCGGTTGCCATAGCAGAACACTGTGGCGGCTCTGTGGAAGGTTTTGCCCGGATGCTGGACCGGAAGGCAGAACAGATCGGTTGTAAGGATACGCATTTTATCACACCCAACGGACTGGATGCAGAAGATGAAAATGGAACACATCATACCACTGCCGAGGATCTTGCTTTGATCATGCGCTATGCAATAAAGAATAAAACGTTTCTGCATATTGCCCAGACCAGGGATTATAATTTCTCGGATATTACAGGAAAACGGAACTTCTCCCTGCATAATGCCAATGCACTGCTGGATATGATGGACGGCGTCCTGGCAGGAAAAACAGGATTTACTTCCCAGGCAGGCTACTGCTATGTATGTGCCTGGGAAAAAGACGGAAGGACTTTTATCGTCAGCCTGTTAGGATGCGGCTGGCCCAATCACAAAACCTATAAATGGAGTGATACGAAGGAACTTCTGAAGTACGGGGATGACAATTATTATTATGTAACATACTGGCAGGAACCCCAGACGAATCAGATTCTGGTAGAAGAGGGCGTGGAAAAAGGGCAGGATATAGGAACCAGAATCTATCTGAGAGGAAAATGTACCGTTACCCCGGAAGATAAAGAGAAAAAGATTCTGCTGAAATCCGGTGAAAGTGTGGAGTGCAGGGTGGAAATTCCGGATACAGTACAGGCACCTGTGAGAAAAGGCGATAAACTGGGGAGAATCGCCTATTATCTTAATGGAAAGATGCTATCTGCCTGTCCGGTCTATGCGGAGAAATCTGTGGAAAAGGTCAGCTTTAAATGGTATACGGAAAAGGTTTTCCATGATTTCTTTCATTGACAGGACTGTTTGGGAAAGAAACTCAAGATATGAAAACACCGGGATATTATAAAAGATCCTATGCGATCTATAGAAGTATTCTATTGATCGGGGGCTCCGATTTAATGATTTAAAGGGTTGATATACTAAAGAGGGGTTGTTATAATAGAAAGAACAACGTAGCTGTGAAAGGTTGTAGCAGTTACGAAACAGTTTAGAGCCTGTTTGAAAAATCATTCCCGCTTGCAGAAAGCCTTTTTCAAACACGCTCTAGGAAAGACAGAGGAAAAACGATATGAATCAGTTAGAAATACTCAGAGAAAGTCTTGGCCAGTGCGACGAGATCATTCTGGATGCTCTTATCATGAGAAACAGGATCGTAGAGGACATTATGACATATAAAGAAGCCAATGGACTTCAGATCTTACAGCCGGAGCAGGAAGCCAAACAGAAAGAATGGCTTGAAAACAGAATGGAAGGCAGACGCCATAAAGATGAGGTAGCCGATGTATTTGAATGCATCCGTACCAACAGTAAACGGATCCAGGCAAGAAAACTCTTCAACTACAACATCGTGCTCATCGGTTTCATGGGTGCGGGAAAGTCCACAATTTCTGATTTCCTTAAGAATGTATTTGCCATGGATGTGGTAGAGATGGATCAGATCATTGCCCAGAGACAGGGAATGAGTATTTCCGATATCTTCGAGACATACGGTGAGCAGTATTTCCGTGATCTTGAGACAAATCTGCTTATCGAAATGCAGTCACGCAGCAATGTTGTGATCTCCTGCGGCGGTGGTACTCCAATGAGAGAGTGCAATGTAGTAGAGATGAAGAAGAATGGCCGTGTTGTTCTCCTCACAGCAAAACCGGAGACAATCCTTGACCGCGTCAAAAATAACCATGACCGTCCGCTGATCGAGAACAATAAGACTGTTCCATTTATCGCAGATCTGATGGAGAAACGCCGCGCTAAATACGAGGCAGCGGCTGATATCATCATCGAAACAGACGGCAAGAACGAACTGGAAATCTGCGAAGAACTGGTACACAGACTCCGCACCATGGATGAAGAAAAATAATATAACATGACAGATCTGGTTTATGATATCAGAAGTGCCGGATATCAAGTCATAATATTGAATGTATCGGTTATTATAAAAAGATATGGGGTGTCTCGACTGACGTGACAGTCCCATATCTTTTTGTATTCTGATATTTTATTAAGTCAGATCAGCTGGTCTTATAATCCCATTCCTTCTGTGCCTGCTCGATCACATATTTCTTAAATGCTTCCACAACCGGTGGATGGTATACGTTCTTCAGCATCGCCATATAGAAGTTTCTCTGCCAGCTTGGAGAAACTAAGGGAAGGATCTTTACATTCAGAGACTGCAGGATCGGAATATTGGGAGCTACGCAGATTCCAAAGCCGTTGGAGACAAAGCCTGCAGCAACCTGATCCTCGTCAATCTCATAAGCCACATCCGGTGTCTGCCCGATACATTCAAATAGTCCGTCAATGATCTGTCTCAGACCACTTCTCTTCTTAAATATAATCTGTTTATAAGGAATGGTATCCTCCAGCCGTACTTCATCCTTTACTGCCAGCGGATGATCCAGAGGTACGATCACAACCAGCTCCTGTCTGGCAACCGGAATAAACTCGATCAGCGGCTCATTATCAAGTTTGGAACAGAACCCCAGATCATATTTCTTCTCTTTTAATCCGTTCAGAATATCAGATGTTAAAACTTTATCACAATACAGATTAAAATCTATCTTTTTAGTAGGATTTTCCTCCAGAAATCCCCGCATGATCTTAGGAAGAAAATCAATTCCAAGTGTACGCAGGAATACCACATCAATGCAGCCTTCCCCTTTACCTGCCAGCTTCAGACTGTTCACAGAAGAGTCCAGACGGTTCAGTACCTCTTCCACGTCATTCAGGAAAACTTTTCCATACTTGGTAAGAGTAACATTCCTTCCATTTTTTTCAAACAGTTTCACGCCCAGTTCTTCCTCAAGAGTGGAGATCGCATAACTCAGCGAAGGCTGGGTGATCGCCAGAATATCAGCGGCTTTTGTGTAATGTTCAATATGAGCCAGCGTAGAAAAGTACCGCAGATGATACAGGTTCATAGAAAAACTCCTTTCTCTGATAAATATTTTATAAGTGACTATATTTTATGTGCAGGCTTTCATAGTCCTTTAATGCTTCGGAAAACTATAATTATAGTCACTCTTGCACAAATAATCCGCGCTGTATTTGTCATATACGTAGATTATATCATGATGTATTGAAAAAATCTATGAATTTAAAGGATAGAACTAATTTGTTTTATATTTAACAAAGATATATAATGCTTATATCAAAAAGATACAAAATATTATCAAAATAAATAGAAAAATTATGCGATTTTATCAGGAGGACAAAAAGATGTCAAAAGAATTTCCAATTACTATCAGTTCCTGGACACTGGGAGATCAGTGCAAATTTGAAGACAGAGTGATCGCTGCAAAGAACGCAGGATACGAAGGAATCGGCCTTCGTGCAGAAACTTATGTAGATGCGTTGAATGAGGGACTTTTTGACAAAGACATTCTTGCTATTCTGGACAAACATGGTATGAAAGTAACAGAGGTTGAGTACATCGTACAGTGGGCAGAAGAACACAGATCTTACGAACAGAAATACAAAGAACAGCTCTGCTTCCATATGTGTGAATTATTTGACGTAAAACAGATCAACTGCGGTCTGATGGAAAACTACTCCGTAGAATATACTGCTCAGAAATTAAGAGAATTATGCCAGAGAGCAGGAAAATACATCATCGGTGTTGAACCAATGCCATACAGCGGAATACCGGATATGAAAAAAGGCTGGGCAGTTGTAAAGGCAGCTGACTGCGAGAATGCAAAACTGATCATGGATACCTGGCACTGGGTAAGAGCAAATCAGCCGGTTGACCTTTCTGTGATCGAAGACATCCCGGCAGACAAGATCGTATCCATCCAGATCAACGATGTATGGGAAAGACCATATGCAACAACAATCTTAAGAGACGAATCCATGCATGACCGTCTTGCTCCCGGAACAGGAATCGGATGTACAGCAGCGTTCGTTAAGATGGTAAAAGAAAAAGGAATCAAACCAAACGCAATCGGTGTAGAAGTCATCAGCGATGCAATCCTTGCAAAAGGACTTGAATATGCTGCAAACCATACATATGAGAACACAAAGAAAGTGCTTGAGGAAGCATGGCCGGAGGTTCTTCAGTAAGTCTCTGACGGATAAACCAACAGATTAAAGGATCAGGCAGAAATCTCCACGCCTGCCTGATCCACATTTTTGATGAGATAAAAAATACTGAAAATATAAATAAAATCCAGAGAAAAAGGAGAAGGTCACATGAAATTTAATGCAATGTTTCAGCCGATCAACATCGGTCCAATGACAGTAAAGAACCGCTTCGTAGTTCCGCCAATGGGAAACAACTTTGCAAACACAGACGGAAGCATGAGCGAACAGTCCGCTGCTTATTATCGTGAAAGAGCAAAGGGCGGTTTCGGTCTGATCACAATCGAAGCAACAGTAGTACATAAAGGCGCAAAGGGCGGCCCCCGCAAGCCATGTCTTTATGATGACTCCACAATCGAAAGCTTCCGCAAGGTAGTAGATGCCTGTCATGCAGAGGGAGCAAAGGTTTCCGTACAGCTTCAGAATGCAGGTCCTGAAGGAAATGCAAAGAACGCAGGTGCACCGATCGAGGCAGCTACAAGCATTCCGTCAGACTGTGGAAGAGATACACCAAAGGAAGTTACGACTGAAGAAGTTTATGAACTGGTAAAAGGCTATGGCCTCGCAGCAAAGAGAGCCATGGAAGCAGGCGTAGATGCAGTTGAGATCCATATGGCACACGGCTATCTGGTAAGCACCTTCCTTTCTCCGAGAACAAACAAGAGACTGGACGAATTTGGTGGTTCCTTTGAGAACAGAATGCGTTTCTCCCGTCTGATCATCGAAGAAGTTAAGAAGATGACAGAAGGAAAGATCGCAGTTCTTGCAAGAATCAACAGCTGTGATGAAGTACCGGGCGGTCTTGATGTGCATGACAGTGCTGCGATCGCTGCATATCTGGAAGGATGCGGACTGGATGCCATCCATGTATCCAGAGCTGTTCACATCCGCGATGAATTTATGTGGGCACCGACAGTTACACACGGCGGTTTCTCCGCTTCTCAGGTAGAAGAGATCAAACGTGCCGTATCTATCCCGGTGATCACAGTAGGACGTTATACAGAACCGCAGTTTGCGGAATTAATGGTAAAAGAAGGACGCTGTGACCTGGTTGCATTCGGACGTCAGAGCCTTGCAGATCCTTATATGCCATTAAAAGCGCAGGAAGAAAGACTGGAGGATATGATCCCATGTATCGCATGTCTTCAGGGCTGCGTGGCAAACATGTATGCAGGAAACCCTGTATGCTGTCTTGTAAACCCATTCCTTGGACATGAAGCTGAGGGCATTGCTCCTGCAGAAAAAGCTAAGAAAGTAATGGTAATCGGCGGCGGTGTTGCAGGTCTTTGCGCTGCATTTATCGCACAGGAAAAAGGTCATCAGGTAACACTTTATGAAGCAAGTGATAAACTTGGCGGAAACATGCGTCTTGCTGCTTATCCTCCGGGAAAAGGCGACATCACAAACATGATCCGCAGCTATATCGTACGCTGCCAGAAAGCAGGCGTAACAATCAAAATGAATCAGGAAGTAACTCTGGATCTTATCAGGGAAGAGAAACCAGACAGCGTAATTGTTGCTTCCGGTTCCAGAACACTGATCCTTCCGATCGAAGGTATCGACAATCCTGCAATTATCCATGGCTCTGATCTCCTTGACGGCAAGAGAGCAGCAGGAAAGAAAGTTCTTGTTGTAGGCGGCGGAATGGTGGGATGCGAGACAGCAGCATTCCTCGGTGAGCAGAACCATGATGTAACAGTCATTGAGTTCAGAGACACTGTAGGTGCCGACGTGATCCACGAGCACAGAGTTTACCTGATGAAAGATTTCGAAGATTACAAGATCAAAGAGATCACAGGTGCAAAGGTATGCAAATTCTATGAGGACGGCGTAGAGTACGAGACAGCAGACGGACAAAGACATGAATCCAGAGGCTATGATTCTGTCATCCTCTCCATGGGATTCAGAAACTACAACCCATTCGGCGAAGAGATCAAAGCCATCGTACCGGATACCTATGTGATCGGCGATGCCACCCGCGCAAGAAGAGCACTTGATGCTACGAAAGAAGCGTATGAGGTAGCTTCCACATTATGATGATATCAGGGTCAAAAGTTCAAAAAGTCGTTCGTGCTTGCACGATAAGATTTTTGAACCTGGGACCCGCCAAACATGAGAAAGTAGCGATTTACTCAGTAAATCAGCGAATTTCGAATCTTATAATTTATTCGTTTTATAGTTGCAGTTAAGAGACGCTGTATGATATTATCAGCGGACAGCAGCTTGAAAATGATTTTACAAAAAAATTCAGGAGGCAAAAAGGAAATGGAACAGAGAATTAAAGGAACAACAGGATTAATGGCACTTATCGGAAGCCCGGTAGGACACTCAGGATCACCGGCAATGTATAACTTCAGTTTCCGTTATCACAACCTTGATTATGCTTACATGGCGTTTGACATCAAGGAAGATCAGGTTCCGGCTGCTCTGGATGCAATCCGTCTTTTCAAAATGAGAGGCGCAAACGTAACAATGCCATGCAAGAACGAAGTTGCAAAACACATGGATGAGCTTTCACCTGCAGCAAGAATCATCGGTGCAGTTAACACAATCGTTAATGAAGACGGTAAATTAGTAGGACATATCACAGACGGTATCGGATTTGTCCGCAACTTAAAAGAACATGGCGTTGACGTAAAAGGCAAAAAAATGGTAGTTCTCGGTGCAGGCGGTGCTGCAACAGCAATCCAGGTACAGTGTGCATTAGACGGAGCAGAATCTATTTCTATCTTCAATCCGAAAGACCCATTCTTTGCACGTGCAGAGTCCACAGCAGAGAAACTGAGCAAAGAAACACCGGATTGTAAAGTTTCTGTATTTGATCTGGCAGATGAGGTAAAACTGAAAGAAGAGGTTGCAAACGCAGACATCCTCGTAAACGCAACACTTGCAGGAATGAAACCTCACGAAGAGATTACTCTGATCAAAGATAAATCCATGTTCCGCCCTGACCTTGTAGTAGCAGACGTTGTTTACAATCCTGCTGAAACAAGAATGGTAAAAGAAGCCAAAGAAGCAGGCTGCAAGCTTGCAATCGGCGG
>SKEY01001116.1_pt1 | contig 36944 bp, 57 predicted proteins | sample 4843871 | NCBI WGS metagenome assembly SKEY01 (sample SAMN11008797, study PRJNA524170) | human gut metagenome | biome: Human fecal sample; material: Feces; isolation source: fecal sample from pouch patient p36 | host: Homo sapiens | place: Israel: Tel-Aviv | collected 2016-12-04 | reverse complement strand
CCAGTCCTTCGATTTTCTCGATTTCCTGTAAAAGCTGTGCAAATGTCATCGGTTCTTCCAGCGTCTTTCCATAAGAATTGACATTCTGTCCCAGAAGCATCACTTCCACCACTCCGTCTGCAACCAGGCTCTCGATCTCCCGGATAATATCTTTCGGATTCCGGCTGCGCTCCCGTCCGCGCACATACGGCACGATACAGTAGCTGCAGAAATTGTTGCATCCAAACATGATATTGACCCCTGATTTGAATGAGAACTTCCGCTCACTCGGAAGATCTTCTACGATCTTGTCTGTGTCCTTCCAAATATCGATCACCATCCGATCAGATTCCAGTCTTGTGGCAACCAGCTCTGCGAATTTAAAAATATTGTGCGTTCCGAAGATCAGATCCACAAACCGATAGCTTTTCTTTAACTTCTCGACTACTTCCGGCTCCTGCATCATACATCCGCAGAGTCCGATCAGCATATGCGGATTTTTCTTTTTCACACGGTTGAGCTGTCCCAAATGTCCATATACCTTCTGATTGGCATTTTCACGCACCGTACAGGTATTGTAGATTACGAAATCTGCCTGATTCTCTTCTTCCTCTTCCACATATCCAATCTGCTCCAGAATTCCGGTCAGCTTCTCCGAATCCCTTGCGTTCATCTGGCAACCAAAGGTTGTGACATGCGCGAAAAGTGGACGCCCTAGTTTTTCGGATAATTCTTTTACATATTTACGGGCTTTCGCAATATAATAATACTGTCGTTCCGGTTCTTCTGTTGGTGGTGCTGCTTCCAAATCTACAGTGTTTATCAATTCTTCTTTAAATAAATAATTTTTATTCATGGTTAGATTTCCTCTTTCTGTTCATGTTTATACGATTTTATATTATATCTGATACAGTTCTTTTTTTCAATGAGAAAAAGCCACGCTTTCGCATGACTTTTCCCAGTGACATATTTTATTTTAAGGAGGTATGAGACATTTAGTTATTAAGTTACATTATTTTACACGGATTCTCTGCCCGGCGTAGATTATGTTCGGGTTGCTGATTCCGTTAAGTTGTGCGATTTTCTGATATGTAGTACCATACTTCACCGCGATTCCTGACAAGGTGTCGCCACTCTTTACCGTGTAGTACACTGCGCCAGATCCGCTTCCCGTGCTTTGCCCGTTAATGATCTTCTGTACGGCGTCGTATTTGCCGCCTAATACGGCTTTTCTCACGTCGCCATTTCCGTATCTACCCGCCTTCGTTTCGGCTGCCAGTGTTGCCGCTGACGCTTCCTGAATGTGGTTGATCTCGCTTTGTACTTCATTGTAACGTGAACCCAACGCCGCTTTTCTTGCATCGCCGTTTCCGTACCTTCCGATCATTACTCCGTAAACCAGATCGAGAGTAGTTCCATTCGGCGCGTTTGCTTCCGGTGTCTGAATTACCAGTTTGCCTTTTGCGTATGCTTTCCATGCTGCCGCGTCCATGTATGCGATATTGATATCCAGATTGCCATTGTAGCCAGATAGGCGACCATGGGAAGAATACTGAAAGATTGCGGGCGCGCCCCATGCTCCGAAGCCTTTTGCGTCCGTCCACGGGTTCGTCTGATAGCCCGTCACATTATTGTTCGCGTACTGTGCAACCCATAAACCATATTCTTTAGCTACCGCCGCCCAGTCGTGCTGACGACATACGCTTTTTGACATATAGATCAGTGGCTTTACGCCTGTAAGATCTCTTACTTTGTCAAGAAACGGCTTTGCGATTGCCGGCCCCTGAGAAAATTTCGCGTTCTGCTCTCCTTCCCAGTCAAGAACCAGAATAGCGTCGCCGATATACCCTTTAATGTTGTTTACGAAATGTTCTGCTTCTTTAGCCGGATCGCCGCCGGAAAAATAATGATATACGCCCAGTAACCGGCCGGCGGCTTTCGCCTGCTGATATGCCCGGTCGCAATCAGAATTTACATAACTTGTACCCTGTGTTGCTTTGATAATTACGAAATCGGCGGGAACTTTTGAAAGATCAATGCCTTTCTGCCACCCGCTGACGTCAATCCCATTCATGCTCATATTATTTTCGTCCTTTCCGTTCGTACACGCGTGTTTCTTTCATCATTGCGTCCGCTTTCAGTGCGGGAACTGTGAAGCTGTTGTTCTTCCACCATGCCACCAGTGCGGCCGCAGTGGAAAATCCAAACGATACAACCTGTGTCACGGTTTCGTCGCTGATTGGTAACGGACTTTTTCCGAAAATTGCAAGTCCGCTGTTAATCATGGTTAAAACCAGAATCGCGGTTCTTGCGATAGTGCCTTTACTCACTTTCATGTGTATTTCTCCTTTCTCCATGCTCTATGCTCTTGATCCTTGCTTCATGGTCGTTTAGTATTTTGTCCTGTTCGTCGTTATGCTCCCAGATTCTTCTATGGCTCTCTGTGTTTTTATTCTGCATGGCTGCGAACTGTCCATCCAAATTCTTACAAGTGACGGTTAATTCTGTGATCGCTTTTGTCAGTGTTACGATCGGACGTACAAGCGCGATAATTCCGCCGCCTAACGTGATAAGCATAGCAATAACGTTCCATTCGTTCATTTCTTCACTCCTTCCACCTGCCTTTCTGTTATGATTCTATTTCTTTTATCCGGTCATTTCTGACCTGTTTTATTTTTCCTCTGTTCCGGTCAATTTTTTATATTCTTCGTCGGTCAGTTTCCCGCGTGTCTTTGCCTGGTCGGCCATTTTTAACCACTGTTCATATTCAAATTTCGTTTTCATTTTCAAGAGAATGTTATACATACGTCCCGCCCCTTTCTTATTCTGGAATATATACGTCTGTCATTTCTGCCAAATATTGCAGTAATAACGCTTGCGATTCCACTTTTTCTTCCAGTTCTTCGATTTTTTCTTCCGGCTTCTTTTCTCTTTCCGGTTCGTATGTGGCGTACTTATCCGGGTTTTTCTTTACGTCGTCCAGATCCACCGCTCCTGTTTCTGCTGTGATCTCCGTATAGTCGTATTCGTAGAATGTCTGCGGCTCGTCCTGTCCTTCCAGTGTTTCCTTTACTGTCTTACCGTTCAGGCATAAGAAAATATAATCTTTTCCGTTAAGCTGCTTCACGGTAACTTTGTTCTGCCTTTTGTCGAATCTTGCTTTCATGTGAAACTACTCCTTTACATATTTTTATTGTTTGTGCGGTCTGATATTTCTTTTTGATTTTCTGACTGTTCGTGTGATCCAGAATCCCTTTATATGACACGCACTTTCTAGCAAGCCATAACGGGATCTTTTTCTTTTGTTTTATAAGCGCTTGCGCCTTTTTATACGTCCTGCGTACCCGTAAGAATACGCGTCGTCTGATCGTGATATGGTGTCTGTATATTCTTACACCCATAATGTCGATGAAATGACCGTCGTCCTTTCGTTTCATTACGGTTGTAAATACGATCCAGTTGTCTTTTATTTTCAGTCCCAGTTCTTCCGCCTTTTGCGTTATTATCTTCATAGCTTTGTGAATGTCTTTCGCATTTGTGCCAAGAATCAAGATATCATCCATATAGAAAAGCTGATGCAATACCAGTTTTATTCGTTCCATGATTCCGTTTCTTTTCTTCCTGATCCTGTACATTCTTTCGGCTATTTCGTGGTATATCTGCGATAAAAAGACGTTGCAAAGGTACTGACTTAAATATGATCCAATGCTTAATCCTGTTTCGAATGTTCCGATCAGAAGCTCGATCAGGTTTAATAACGGTTCGTTTTTAATATATTTTCTTAAAAACTCCATGACCTTTTCCCGATCGATCGACGGATAGCATTTCTTTATATCGCATTGCCCGGCATATCTGATTTTCTTATTTCGTAACCATTTCTTGATCGCTTTGATCCCGTATGACTGTCCTTTGTGTTTCAGTGCCGCGCATTGATATTCGCCGATTCTTTTCAAAAAATCTTTCATTGCTTCCACGGCAATATAATCGTAAATCTGTTGTTTGATATTTTGAATCCCGATCCGGCGCACTTTCTGACTGGAAGCGTCGATCTTTTCTTTGTACCATATCGGTTTGAATTTTATTTTGTTCTGGATCAGTTCTTCGCGTATGCCGTCCACTGCTGTTTCAGCGAACGGTCGTAACGCTTTGATTCCGAATTCTTCAAACGCTCCCTTGATAAAATCTTTTGGAAGCCCGGAATATTCCGAAAACATTTCCAGAACGTCATTTCTTTTATATTTATTTCTTAAGCATTTATGCACCGCCTTTTGAATCAATTTTCTATCTGTTATATCTACATTCTTGCAATATCGTTTCATTCGATTGTCTTTATAAGGGCTTTCGGTTTTTACTACTAACCCCGACGACCGGGCGAACCCCGGCCGTCCTTACTCCTTCATCTCTAAAGTTTTAGTAGGTCTATAAAAAGTATTTCGGGCAACCGCCCAAGAGCCTGCTTAGGCTACACCCTTTACGGGTGCGAAATACGACGCAAAGTATTTTTGTAAAATAAAATGAAATAAGCAATTTCAGCCGAGGTAGTTCCAGTTCGTCCTGTCAAGCCTGTTCCTGCAATTCACGTAAACGGGGCCGCCATTCGCGCCATTCCTGAGATTACCGCGTGCGCCGTAAGTCCTTTTATATCATTCGGTCGTATTAAGGGGCGTTCCCCTCTTCCCTAAAGGGAATTCACCCCCGACGACCTACTGTATCAATCGCAGCCGAGGAAGTACCAGTACGTCCTGCCAAGCCAGTCCCCGCAAGCCACGCAAACGGGGCCGCCAAGCGCGCCATCCCAGAGATTACCGCGTCCAAGGTCTTCTCTTGTTCCTGATGTGCTCTTTCCGCCTGCATAGCAACGATCGCCCCAACCTTGCCGATCACTGCTGCCGACTGTCTTCACAAACCATGCGCAAGTTTCCGTATCTACTCCGATATCTCCAATCCAAAAATCTGTTCCATCATTTGCCGGAATGTTGCCGATCAGTTTATATGTGCTTTTGATTGTCGCTTCGTCTGTGACGTGTTTTGTCCCCCGGCGGGCGATATATACATCTTTGCTATAATCTTCTTTGAATACCATCACGGAATCTGCATATACGATATATCCGCCAACCGCATCTTCGATACCCATAACTCTATACGGGTGCTTTCCATCCGTGTTTGACGTCAGCGATCCGTCATGTTTTCCGATAACTTTATCTGTTGATCCGCTCCACCAGTGCATAGAAGACATTGTAATCGGTGCGTTTACTGTGTCGCTGATTGCGACCGGTGTTGTCGTGAACCCTTCTTCCACGTCCAGATATACCGCTTTGTTGTTTTCGTCCAAATCTTCGATTCTCAATACCTTTACATCGTCCGCGTATTTGTGAATCGTACCGACGCCGCGATCGTTATTTACGTTTGATCCGCTTACCGAACCATAGCCGACCGATACATACGCGCCGACGATAATATTTGCCGCCTGTGCATTTGTTACCGGAAAATAGGTTTCTTTCGTGTCTCTCTGTACTGCTGCCGCATACTGGAAGTTATAGTTTGTCGTTCCCTGAAAAATAGTCTGTTCGTTCTTTGTTGCGTACTTGATAACCTGATACAGGATTCTATACAGGTTTCTTTCTTTTCCGCCGCCCCAGTAGCCTTTCCCTTTCTTCTGGTAGTTGGTAATCATGTTGTTATAACACTGATTTCTTGCTGGTTTGGAGTTTTTAAAAGATCGTAAAAGGCCGTCTGTTCCGATTCCACTTACATATTTACTATGTACGACATACGGGGCGAAATTTCCATCTTCTTTCTTTGCAGTTTCCCAACCTACAAGCCCGTATTCATCGTTTGGCGTGTCTGATAACGTCCAGATCTGTTTCCCGTCTTTTTCTTCCGCGTTCCAGTATGGCGTCATAGCAATTACGCCGACATCTACCGAACCGTCATTCTTGAAGCCATTTCCCCAACCTTCAACCGCCGTCGGGACCTTCCGGCCGTATTCATTCGTTACATAGTTACAGTTAAACCATGTAAAGATCCCGATACCTTCGTAGTCGTCCTGTCCTTCTACTGTATCGGTTGACGGCTCACATACTTTTCCGGCATTTGCAAGCGTTTTCGTTCCGTCTGACGTCGGGTTTGTTGCTGACAAATATAATTCTGTCTGATATACCTTTCCGTTTCTCATAGATCCGAAAAAGGCTTCCAGAATCTTTTCGTCAATAATTCCACTTACGTTATCCGCTACCGTCTGCGCCGCTTCCGTCGCCGCTTTTGCTGCCGTCGTCTGCTCTGTTGCTTTATGTGCTGCATTATTCGCATTACCAGTCGCCGTTGTTGCTGTTTCGGCTGCTTCTGTCGCTGCTGACGCCGCATTGTTGGCTCTTCCTGCTGCCGACGTCGCTTTTTCTGCTTCCTGTGTAGCTGTTTCTGCTGCGCTGTTTGCCGCGCTTGCTGCGCTGTTTGCGCTGTTGGTCGCCTGATTCGCCGCTGCTGTTGCGCTGTTTGCTGTGCCTGCTGCTGATGTTGCTTTTTCGGCCGCGCTGTTTGCCGCGCTTGCTGCTCCGTTTGCGCTGTTGGCCGCCTGATTCGCATTTGCGGCGGCAGTTTCCGCGATCTTTGCGTTTGCCGTCGCTGCCTGCGCTGCCTGATCCATATCGTTAAAAATTGTTCCCATAGAAAGAAATTCTTTGTCACTCACGAACCCGTCTGTCTTGTATACGGTTTCTACAATCTTCGTGTAGTAGGTTGCTGACTTCAATTCCTTTCCGCCTTTTAACAGGACGATTTCGCCTTTTCCGACGCCTGCTGCTGCTAGCATCTGCTCCGTGTATGTTACAAGAATTTCGTTCCCTGACAGTGTGCAATCGTTCAATACCGGGTTTCCGTCCGGCTTATAGTATTTGATCCTCGCGGTGCAGCCCGTCGGGATTTCATACGGTTGTTTGTTTTGTAATAATGAGACGGCCAGAATTCGCGAACCCTTGTCGCCCTGTTTCATCACGACATATTCAAAAGGGCTTTTCCCGTCAAGTTCGATCGTGATCTTTTGTGTGATTGTGATATCTGCCATTAGTCTTCGTTCTCCTTTCCGTTAACAAGAATGTCTGTCTGTTCTGCCATTAGCGCGATTCTCTGCCGCTGTTCCTCTGCCAGAAGCCCTTCGATTATCAGGTCGATAATTTCGCCCGGTAAATCATACGCGGACGCCGCGCGGTTGATATGCATTCGCAAGTAATTTCGTGCCTGCTCGATCCTGAATCCGTCCGGCAGTCGTGTCTCCTTCTGTTCTTCTTTCTTTTCTTCTGCCATTGTTTCTCCTTTCTATAATACTTCCCATAGTTCCGGCGATTCTTCCGGCATATTGTCAGCCGTGGTCGTGTGTGTCTTTTTGCATTTAATAAGAATCAGTCCTTCCGGTTCTTCCTCCATGTTTCGGGCGAATGTGGCAACTCTTCGTAGTGCGTATCGTTCGCCCTCTTTTACTTCCACCCCTTCTTTCCATTCCGGGAAACAACACGGCAATTCCGCCGCCTGCTCGTCAGTCAGGTTGTTTGCTGTTATTTCAATCAGTTTTCTAATCTGCCTTGCGGCTTCCGTCATACTCATTTACTTTTCTTCTCCCAACAAAATTTTTAACGCCTTTTCCGTGTCGCTTTCTTTACGCTCTGTTGTCCCTGTGTTCGCTTCCACTGTTTTTTCTGTCGGCGTTCCTTCCTGTAATTCGTATCCCCTTTCTTTCTGTTCTTCTTTCTGAACCTCTTTTTCTTCCTGTTCCATGTTTTTCTCCTTTACTTCGTATAATAGTTTAAATCGATCAAGATTCCGTTTTTAAATCCCATTCGTCCGTTTGCCCCCCAACTTTGAATTGTTCCGTCTGAATTTACAGCCAGAACCTGAACATAGTTGATTGTCTGTGTTATTCCACCGCCTTCGAACGACGGGTTCTTAATCTTCCAGTGATGCATATCTATGTCGCATCCTGCATTCAGCGCGCCGCCTGTCAAATTTGCGAAACTCGATCTTGCGTAAGTCCATTTGACATCATATGCTTTCCCAGAAGACGGCTGCGCCGCCCATGCCATGTAGTCGCCCGTGTATTCCAGATCGAAGTTTAATCCTTCTTTGTCTGAATATCCGTTAAATCCATTTCCACCGATCAATCCGATTTCCTGTGAATTATACGTAATTTCCATTCGCCCATTTCGAAGATATACTTTGTTTTTCCCGTTTTCACTATATAGCGTTCCTTTGATTGTCGCGTTCTGACAAGTCAGTGTTCCATTTTCTGTCATGCTTGAATATGTCGAAGTCCAGCTGATTTTCGAAGCTTTCAGTCTGATAGAATCCGCCTTTTGCTCGATCACGGATTCCACCTGCGCCGATGTTACCCGGAGTTCGATCTTGTCTGCTTCTACTTTGATCGCCGCCCTTGCGTACTCTGCGACTGCTGCCGCCGCGACCGCTGCCACATCCACGCCCGCTGCTTCGATTGTCTCTTTCAAATCCGCCAGCGCTGCGTTATATGTATCGAATTTCGTATTGACGTTTGTTCTCTCTGTCGCTGTGATCTTTTTGTCTGAAATTGCGTTGTTGATTGCGGTTATTAGTGCGTTGTATGCGTTCGTGTAGGCGTTTTTCTTGCTGATAAGTGTTGACCGTGTGGCCGTCCGCTTTTTGTAATGCCACAACTTACGCATATTATTTTCGTATGGGTGTGACGTCTGGATCATTGACACGGTGGCCGCTTCGATCACTTCGTAGGTCGGAAGTGTGCTTTCCGTTCCGGTTGTATCTGCCGCCGTTGATACCTGTTTGATCTCGTCGATCGAAAATCCGTAGTATTTATTGCCCGAACTATCCGAATACCATTGAATATAAACATCTGTCGATGGTACGATATACGTTTTCCCGGCGATATCCGCGCCGCTTACTTTGTCTAGTGCCTTATAGATCTTCCCGTCCTTCTGGTAGAATAAATATAGATAATCGTATTTCGTACCGCTTGATGATATTTCCGTCTTGCACTCTGTATTGAATTTAATCGAAAAGTTGCTTCCTGTTGTTGCTGATTGCCTTGAAGCCGAATCCAGAACCGCGTTGTATTGCTTTTGGATTGAAGCGTTGTCTTTTTCCAGTTCTTTGATATATCTTTCGATCGTCTGCGCTTCCGTTTCCGTGATTATGCCGTCCCGGAATGCTCCTTCGACATTTTCTTTGAAATCTTCTGCGTCCTGCTTTGTCAGTTCCAGATCGTCCGATATGGTCTTTTCTGCTGCCTGCGCTCTTTCTACTTCCGCCGTGATTGATTCGCCTGTTACTTCGAATCGTGACTTCATTTCTGATAACAGTTTCGCGTCGCCGTCGTCTGTATACTTCTTTACGCTCTGTTTGTACTCTACCGACAGGGATTCCGCGTTAATGGTCCCGGATTCAATCAGTGCGCCGTTTAACTTTCCGACCGCCACAAAATCGGCCACGATCTGACCTGCTGCCGTGATCGCCGTTTCAAACGGTCCACCGATTCCGTTACTTGAATGTCCCAGTCCGGCCAGATTCCACCGCCAGACGTTTTTCGCTGTTGCTGTTGAATCTGTGTCCATGATATAGATTTCCTGCGGATTCTCTGCCGGGTATAAAAGCACGTGGCCGCCAGAATTGCCCGTGATCGCTGCTGTCACGTCCTTTATGGTCTGTTCAATACGTTTCTGTATGATTTCCGCACGGGTGGCGGATTTTACGATTTGTTCTTTCTGTTCCTTCTGTGCTGCCGTGATCGCCTTTGTCAGGTTTGTTTTCGGTTCTCCGATCTCTACACTGTCGAATCGCTCTTTGATACTGTCGTATGAGTATTTAACGATCTTTGCTTTGACTTCGATTCCCAGTTTTTCGATCATGACCGTTACAGTGTCGCAAATTCCGATTGTTTCAAGTGCCTGTATATTTTCATAGTCCTTTGTCTTTTTCAGATTTTGGAATGTGGCTTTGATCGATATTTTCGGTTCGTCGATTCCGCTTTCTGTATAGGCTTTTGCAACCTTGCGAAGCATTTCTTCCGATACGATCACGCCGTCTTCGAATTCGTCTGAAAAATCCATAGGCGCACACTTTAGGCGGGCGTATTTGCCCGCGTTTGGTGTGTTGATAAACTTTTCAGGAAGGGAAACGAAAACCGGATCTGGTTCTTCCGTTGCTCCTTCTTCCTTTTCCGGTGTGTAATAACAATATGGAAATATCGCCGTTATCACGTCGCCGATGTTTCTTTCCTGTTCTGCCGAAATCAGGTTCTTTCCGTACCGGATCGTCGCCCCGGTATCTGATCCGCGGGATTTATGCAGCTTCACGGTAAAATTATCAAATTGATATTCCCCGCCCCAGACATCAAGGATCGATCCTTCTGTACCACCCAGAATGTTTCGGACGCTTAACACGTCGTCTATCTGTGTGCTGTTTCTGGTTGTGATATCCGACCACGCCGTATAGTTGTTTTCGACCACTGCTTCTTCTAAAAGCTGCGCGATCGCTTCTTGTGCGTTCTTCCCAGATATCTTCGGGCGACATACCGGATTCATGTTCAATTCATAACTGATATGTTCGGCGTAGTATGTGTTCACGCCGCCGATCGGCTTTCCTGATTTATAGATCCTGAATAGCTGATCTTTGTCTTTGTCGTTTGGTTTTGCCTTTATGATTGCATCTTCCACGATGTAATCGGCCAGACGTCCTTCTTGCGGATATTGTAAAGTCAGTTCAAAAGATCCGTTTCTTTCTTCCTCTACAATGCAAGATATCGCGTCCGTCAGAAGTCCGATTCCGTTTGAATCAAATTGAGTTTCAAGGGGATCATATAGAATCGGTATCACAGGCAGCACCACCGCGGCACAATGTCAATTTTCTTTACATTGCCCGCCCAACGGATTTTATTTTCGCCCGCTGCCAGTTTCGGAAATAATGTCGTAGTCATTTTGTTATTTTGCAGCGTGTCCCCTTTGTACGCATTTAATAACGTGCTGTCTACTTCGATGTAGTCTTCTATTTCCTTGAATGTATGGGCGCGGTCGTTGATGTACAACGTAACCGCACCCGTCGCATAGATCTTCATGTACGGATAGGCCGTAAAGCCTTCTGTATTGAAAATGCTTGTCGCTTTTGTGAGTGTTAGTGTTCTTTCGCCGTCGTATGAATATTTGTACGGGTGGCAAGTGAACTGTATTTCTAAGGTCCCCAGAAGTGCGGCGGCGATTTCTTCCACCGACATTTCTTCCGATACATGGGCCATTCTGTAATAATTGCGTTCGTAGCTGTCGTCAAGTCGTGAATATTGCACGGTCTGGTATAACCACGCATACACATTCCTGGCGACCATTTCAAGATCCTGATATTCTTCCGGCATAACATAGCATTTATACACCTTCTGAAAATCTTCGTATTCTTCGTTATCGATCGGATCTGTTTTGTTGTTCAGAATCACGTCGCCGCGTCCCGGAATGTTTACTTTTTCAATAACAGGTTTGGGACGGCCGTATATGTTTTCTTTTTCGTATACTGCCAGTCCCATATCAAGCGAATTCCGCCCGTTGTATGTAAAACTGTTGATATCGTCGTAAAATTCATTAAGCATATACTTTATCGTCCCTTTCCTTTAATTCCTGCGCCATTTCCATGACTTCTTCTGTCAATTCGCGCACGTCCTGTTTTCTGTTGTTATAGAAGTTTTCTATATTCATGTTGATTTCTTGTTTTAGCGATCCTTTCTGTCCGCCGAAGTTTCTTTCAAGTGCTGTGTTCTTTGCTGTTCCTGAAAGTGGTGTAACGATTGTTTTACCGTTGACCATTTCTACGATCTCCGGTCCCGCTTCTGCCACGATCGCGCGGCCGTTGGTTAAGATACCACCTTTCGCCAGTCGTGGCAGTCCTACATATCCGACCGATCCGACCGACACGCCCGGAAGTTTGTTAATCAAGTTAATTGCTCCGTTTATAACTCCGATCGCGGAATTAACCGTGTTTTCGATCATGGATATTACACCATTGATACCTGATTTTACCGCGCCACCGATCGCGTTTGCGATAGACGTTCCCAGATTTGAAAATGTATTTCGGATAATCCCCCATAAACCAGAAAAGAACGATCCCCAGTTTGAAAAGACATTCTGGACTGCGTTCCATGCTGACTGAAAGATTGATCCGAACCAACTTCCGACACTTCCGAAAATATTCTGAATCCCTGACCATACCTGACCGAACCAACCTGTCACGGCCGACCAGATACCTTTTATCGCTTCCCATGCGCCCGAAAAGTCGCCGGAAAGCACGGACTGTACAACCGAAAAAATTCCCTGTATCACAGACCAGATCATTTGAAAATATCCCGTCGCCACGTCCCAGATGGTTGTAATCGTGGTCCATGCAACTTGAAAAAATCCGCCTAAAACTGTAGCAACTACCGAAAAGACGGCCTGTATATTCAACCAGATTGTTTGGAAATACAGAACCACCACGTCCCAGACGCCTTTTATAATGATCCATGCGGATTCGAAAAATCCGCCGATTATCTGCCCGACGACCGAAAAAACGGTCTGAATTCCGATCCACACATTCTGAAAATATGTAGTTGCAATGTCCCAGATCGAAGTTATCAGAAACCAAGCGATCCGAAACGGTGCTGTCAGGATTTCCACAACTACTGAAAAGGCGGTTTTGATTCCTTCTTTTATCATTTCGAAATATGGTTGTGCGGCCGCCCATGCTTCCTGAATTTTGTCCCATGCATCCCGGAAGAATTCCGTTATTGCTGCAAGAATTTTTTTCACGGCGTTTCGGAAACCTTCGCAATTATTCCACAATAGGACGATCGCCGCGACTGCTGCCGCAATCAGCGCAATAACAATCGTTACCGGATTCGATAATATTCCCATGAGTGCGGGCGCGCCTTTTAGCAAGCCGCCCAGTTTCGACGCAAGACCGCATATCTGACTAATTCCCGACGCCACTTTTCCGAAGATAATCAACGCCGGTCCGACTGCTGCCACAACCGCCGCGATCTTTACGATCATTTCTTTCTGACTGTCTGATAGGCTCGAAAACCACGCTGTGAATTCTTTTACTTTATCGACAACTTTTTCAAGAATTGGCGTAACTGTATTTAACAGTGTTTCGCCAAGATCCGCGCCCGCAATTTTCAGATTATTCAACGCGACTTTCGCCTTGTCCGGCGGATCTAATGTTGCGTTGAAAGTATCTTCTACTGTCGTTTTATAATCGTCTAGTGATCCGGTCAGGTCTTCGACGCTGAATCTTCCTTCTCTGATCGCCTGCGTCATTTCCGCCGCGCCCTTCTTGCCGAATAGTTCTGTCGCTGCCTGTAGCGCATCCGTTTCACTTCCTGCGTTTTTGATTTTATCAATCGTTTCTGATAATGCGTCTTTTAATGTCTTTCCTTCTGCTGTTGCGTTCTGTTGTGCTTTTTTCAATCCTGCCATGGCGGTTGATGCGTCAACGCCGCTGCTTTCGAACTGTGCCAAAAGATTTACTGAACCCGTGAGATCTAGACCCATTTCTTTTAGTGTTGCGCCGTTCGTCTGTAGCGTATTTTGTAATGTATCCATTGAAATTCCTGTGTCTTGTCCTGCTTTCGTCAGAAGTCCAAGGACTGACGGCGTTTCCGATGCGTCGACGTTAAACTTTGTCATAATCGCATCTACTGAATCAATCGCGCCGTTTAGATCCGTTCCGTTGATCTCTGCAAATTCGATAAACTGTTTTGACAGACCTTCCAGTGTTTCTCCCGTTGCGCCGAATCTTGTGTTGACTTCTCCGATCGCAATTCCGGCTGTTTCCGCATCTGTTGGAAGATCTCCGAACACATTGTCCATAGATTCTGTTAATCCGTCCAGTGCTTCTCCTGAAGCTCCTGTTTTCGTTATGATTGTGTCGTAACCTTCGTCAAGTTCGTTGAATGATGCCACGGCCGCCGTTCCGACTGCTGTTATTCCCGCTGTTACCGGAAGTAACTTCTTTCCCAGTGCTTCGGACTTTTCGCCAATCTTCCCGGCAGCTTCTCCGATCTTATCCAGTGCGCCGTTGCTGTCTTCTGCCTGTTTTTTCAGGTTTTTCAGCTGTTGTTCTGTCTGAATGATTTCGCGCTGCAACGCTCTGTACTGTTCTTCTGATACTTCGCCGTTTTCGAACTGCTGTTGAACCTGTTTTTCGGCGTCTTTCAGGATATTCAGTTTTTCTTTTGTCCCGTCGATCGATTCTGCAAGTATTTTTTGTTTCTGTGCCAGAAGTTCCGTATTTTTTGGATCTAATTTTAGTAATTTGTTTACTTCTTTCAGTTCCTTTTGTGCGTCTCTGGTCTGCTTATTTACTCCCTGTAGGGCTTTATCTAATTTCGTGGTATCGCCGCCGATTTCGATAGTAATTCCTGCTATTTTGCTTTTTTCTGCCATTTATTCTCCCCCTTTCTTGCTGAATTTTTCGCGTAGACGCTGCCGATCCGGTTTTGTCTGCTTCATGCGCCAACAATTTTCTAGGTATTCCCGCCCCTTTTCTGTTTGGCTTGTATAATAGATAAATGCTTCCCGTACTAAAAACAGATAGACGTCAAGATCTAGTTCTTCCACTTCCCACATATTTAGCCCGGTATAGTTAATCACTAACTTTTCGGACTTCGTTTTCAGTGGAAACTTTGGTTCTTTGTATTCTGGATCGTCATAGTACGGAATAATTAGTTTGGGTTTTTCTTTGCTCCGTTTACGAACTCCATGTAGTTATCCACAAATTCTGACATTTCTTCCACGTCGTACTGATCCGTGATGTATTCCGTTGTGATCTTTTCGCCCTGTAAATTGTTCGACAGGGCTTCTGCGACGATCGCGCCTAGCGTATCCATTGCGTCGTCCATTGTCATATTGTCGGTATCCATGTCCTGAACTGCTGCCAGTTTTCCGAATGTTCCTTTCTTTGGCATCTTAACCAGTAATTTCTTTCCGTCCGTAAGTGTTACCGTGAAAAATGATCTGTTGATTTTATTGAAATCAAAATTCATATTCGCCATTGTCTTTTCTCCTTCTGAAAAAGGCGGCGTTTTTATCTATACGCCGCCTTGTGTTTGTTTTATCTGTTTTATTCGTCCGCGACCGCTTTCTATTCGGTTGTACCGCTTGAACTCTGCGTATCTTCCAGAACTTCTTCTTCGTAGTGAATCAATGTTCCTTCCTTGTCCTGCGGTAATGCTGTGAATTCTGCGTCTACAACGGTTTCTTTATCGTTTGCAAATGCGAGCGAAAATCCGGCCTGATTGTTTCCGACAATCATTACCCAGATATCGCCGTCCACCGGATCTTCATGGTGGAAACAAATTACATATTTCTTTCTTCCCTGATTGCTTCCGCCGCCGACCTTTACGATTCTTCTTTTCTTTTTGGTTGAAGTCTTTTCTGCATAGCTTACGCGTGCGGTATCGCAAATCTTTTCAAGCGTGTTTCCGCAAAATGTCATTAAGCCGCTTTTCATGGTGGCTTCTTCGTCTGTGATAACGGTTTTCTGGATCTTTCTTGTGTCGTCCTTTGCCGTGTAATAACTCGGCTTGTACTCAATGGTCGCGCCGCCCTGAATGTATGAAATCTGATTTTCGTCTGTGCAAATTTCATCAACCGACGGCAGATTTCCGTCGAATAATTTCATATGGACGTTTCCAGATCCTAGAATGATTCTTTCTGTCTCTGCCATTTCTATTTCCTGCCTTTCTTCTGCGTGATATTGAATTCATACGCCGTCTGAACCATGTTTTCGGAAGTGATCTCTGCCTGATATTTGCTAAATGGCAGATCGAAAAGAACTTCTTCTTCGATCCGTCCTTCCAGTGATTCGTCCGGCGTTCTGTCTGTGTATAGTTCTATCGATCCGTCAATCTCCCGGATCGTGTTCTTGTTATCGTTGCCCCTCTGGTCCTCGCTAACTAGATAGACTATATACGGCGGATCTGGGATCTGCTTTTTCGCTGTCTTCTTCCATGCGTTCTTCGTGATCGGAATTCCGATCGCCGTTGCTCTTTTGATGATTTCTTCAATCGTCGGCATGTTATCCCCCTAACTTGTCTTCTATATAGTCTGTCGCTGCCTTTTCTGCCTTTTCTTCCGCGCTGTCGATGTGCGGATAGGCTTTGACACGCCCGCCGTTTCTGCTTGCGTGTCCGTTCTGTAAAAGGTGTGTTAATTGATAATGTTTTTTGTTGTGTACTGAATAACTTTCTGTCCCTGTTATCTTTCCGGCTCTGCTGTCTCTTTGCGTTACGTCCCAGTCCTTCGTATACTTCCCGGTACGTTCCCGGTACGGCCCGCCCTGTAAAAGAACTTTCTTTCCTTCTTCCGCTCCGGCTTTGTATGCTTCATTCAGAACCGGGTTGCACGTGTTTTCCTGCCAGTTTTTCAGTTCTTCTTGCACCGCGTCGGAAAGTCCGTCAATGTCGATCTTTACTTTCATACATTGCCCACCCTTTCTCCGGCGTACAGTTCGATCTTTCCGTCCGCTTTCGGACCATAGCTTCGGTATACCGTCAGGCGACGGCCGTTGAATTCAACTTCCTGTTCGTCGTTGTATTCGTTGGCCCATACATCGAACTTGTGGCGGGCTTTCATGCCCTTTTGTCCTGCTGCCACAAATTCATCACGTCCGATCGGTTCAACGGTTGCGATCACGCCGTTTTTGACGTCTTCTTCTTTGGTTTCGCCCGGTTCAACCAGTGTGATATATGCGTCTATTTGTAGTCGCCCCCTTTGATTCTGGTTAAATGCATATCGTAGGCGGCCGCCCACTTGTCATGGTACTGATCCATGCAGTAATATGCTTTTACATAAGCAAGGACAGCCCCGACAATGATTGGATCTTCCGGGGCTTTCAGGTACTTTTCTTCGTTTACCCCGATTCTTTTCAAGTCTGCCAGAACAAAATCAACGTGGGTTTTCACATCTTCGTCTAACACGTCATTTGAAAGTTTTCGGGCGCGCAATTTTGCCGCGTCCACAAGTTCGTTATACGTCATTGTTTAGCCGTCCTTCCTGTTTCTTATTTTCCTGTTTCCGGTCGTTTCACGCGGATAAAGCCGTTATATGCAGCAACCGCGCCACCCGCGAAAATGTCCGCTCTATATGCGATCTGTCCCTGTTTGAATTTGTAATCGGTTGATTTTCTCGCGTCGATATCAGAAAAGATCGGCATTTCGTAGTTGCTAAGTGGTCCGTACGCCATGCAGTATTCTGCTGTTGCGGTCTGTGCATCTGTCACAGCTTTACAAGCGGAATTGATAACGTATGGTACGCCGTCAATCGTTCCGGTGTTTCCGTGGTTTACGATTGTGTAGAATTTGCGTCCCTGTTTATCTTTCAGTTTCGCAAATGCTTTCAGATCCTTTTTGTTCAGGATCAGAACTGCGACGTCTTCCACTTCCTCGTCTCCGCCGTAACCATAGATAATATCGTCCAGTGTTTCGTCTGTAATCGCCTTCATAGAAAGGTCTGTTGCCGGATCGATAACCCGATCGGCTGCTTTTGTCGGGTTGTGGAAAATTCCTTTGAATTTTCCGCTTGTGCCGTCGCCGATCATAATCTGACGATTCATGTATTTTCTGATTGCGCGTGTGACAGATCCTTCTACTACAGAATCGTAATCAGCGTTCGGAAGTTTAACCATTTCTTCTGGTTCTTCTGTATATGCTGTGATCTTCTGTTTTTCCATTGTTACATAGCCGAATGTCGGTTCTGTTGCGCTATAGTCTGCGCTTTCTGCTGTGCTTCCCGCGCCGTCGCCGTAGCTTTTTACATATCCTCTCTGATATGTTTCGCCACCATTTAACGGAATTGCTCTGACGCGATCCACCAGTGAAGAAACGTCGTTGAATGTCTCTTTTACGTCGCTTGCAGTGTGTTTTGGTGTGACTGCCTGTGTGACAGAAAGCGCATTCTGTACAGATCCGAACGCCACTTTTGCGTTGAACTGTACTGTCTTTCCGTCTTTTAGGCTCTGCCCTCTTTCTTCGCGCTTTTTATTCTTCACGTCGTCGCCTTTCTCCCCCGGTGTTCCTTCCCCGGCATCGTCGCCCGCCTGTGCTGCCAGTCCTGCGATATTTGCGCGGTTCTGAATATCCTGCAAAATGCCGTTAATGTCTTCGGCTTCGGTTGTCAGGGCGTCCAGTGCTTCGCCTTCTGCTGTCTGTGCCTGTGTGCCGATCTCTTTCAGTCTTGCTTTCAGGTCTTTCATGTTCATGTTCACAAGTTCTTCATGCTTCATATTCGCTTTATTCTCCTTTCGTCATTCCCTCGATACATAATCTTTTGATCTGGTTTCTTTTTTCGGCGTCTGCTGCCGCTTTCGCCTGTTCTTCCGGTGTGGGTCCCTTTGGTGTCTGCTCCGGCTGTTTCTGGTGTGATTTGAATTTTTCCGGCAACTTTCCGGCGTGGTTCAAATAGTCGCCGACTGCTGCCACATAATCGGCCGCGTCAGTTTGCGCGATATCAAAATATTTCGCCGCTTCTTTGCCGTCCAACCATGTTTCGGCGTTTACCAACGCTTCCACCTGATCGATCGTGACGCCTTCCGCCAGATGATCTTCGTATACGTTCATGATTCCGGTCTGTATTTTATCCAGATCGTCCGCCATTTTTCGCATTTCGTCTGCATTGCCGGAAATTGCGCCCCATGGCTTGTGAATCATTAAAAATGCATTTGACGGGATTTCCGGCGGTTCTGTTCCTGCGAATGCGATTACGGATGCAATCGAACCGGCCAAGCCGTCAACGTATACTTTTACTTTGTTTTTTTCTCCGTGGCGTTTAATCATGTTGTAGATCGCCATTCCTGCGAACACTGATCCGCCGCCGGAATTAACATATACATTCAAGTCTTTCCCTTCTGCCTGTGAAAGAAAATTCTTGATAGCGTCCGGGTACTGATCTTCGTTCTGCCATGCTCCCCACCAGTCCGATACGATATCGCCGTAAAAGTAGAGATCCGCGGAAACGTCGGTCATGTTTTTGATTTCAAGCCCTTTTAATACGTCCGCCATTGTCTGCCCCCTTTCAGTTTTGCTTGTACATAGATAGCGTTCATGAGCATTTCAAGCGGTACTTTCGCCGCCTGCTGCTGTCCGTCGCCTTCCGGCGGTCCATTGCCGCCGTTTCCGTCCTGCTGCCCCGTCTGGTACAGTGATTGATCGTCCGCTTTCACATAGTTCAGTGATACCATTCTCACGTCGCCGTCTTCGATCGGCTCATAGTAGAGAAGCTCCCTGAATTCGTTGATCGTGATAATTCCTCGGTCATACAGAACCGCTCCGATTGTTGATCGTGTCTGCAATGTCGCATACTGTAAACGATTTGAAGAAAATATGATCTTGTTTCCGAATCCTCTTTCCCGTTCCGTCAGTAATTTGAATGTGAATTCAAGTGATAATTGAAGGGCGATCGGTTCAATCACGCTTTCGTAAAATGCGTTCCACTCTGATTCTGAAAATTTTGACATTAAAATATTTTCATTCACGTTGTAATAGCGGTATACGTTATCGCGTAAAAACTGCGATTGCAGCGTCGGAATAGTTGGGGCTTTCTGGTTGATTTCGTGAAATTCCATTGTATTATCCAGTCCGCCCAGTCCGCCTTCGTTGCTCGCGTCCATGTATGCTTCCTGAAATTCTTTTACTTTCTTTTTCAGTTCTTCGTCGTCCGCAAAGTTGTTATATTTCAAATAACCTTTCAGGTTGGCGGATTTTTTAACCAGATTCCGCAAGGCCTGTCCGGTTGCGTCCAGTAATTCCAGTGTGTTTTTCAATGCCGGATCTGGTTTAGATCCTAAAAAACGCTTTCTGTCGAATCTCGCTTTCAGGTGGATCACGGATTGATACGGGACCGTGTAGATCTTCCCGTCATAGTCCCACGTGAACCGGAATAACATTGCTCCGGTTTCTTCGTCTTCCCACACTCTGAACCCGCGTGTCGTGATCGGCACAATGCTTTTGACTTTGGAAAAATCGTCATTGTAAAAAATCACTGCGAACGCATTGGAATTCCTGACAAGCTGCGCCGCCATTTTGTACAGTGCGTCGTATACGGACAATTCCGGCGACCAACGCAAGGAAAGAAGTTTTGCCAGATAATCGTCGCGGATCATCATTCCGCGTGAATCCGTGCGGATTAGCTGCGGCGTCAGTTTTCCGACGTTCGTTGCAATACAATTTGTTATTGATCCGATAATATCGCTTGCGTCCATATCCGCCGACGCGTTGTATTCTCCCCGGATCGTGAAGATCGGACTAAACTTCATTTTGCGGAATGTCGCAAAATCTTTTAATATTCCCGTTTCGTTCTACCCCCTTTCGGCTTTATTCACAGTTCAGTTTATCTTTTAAGTGCGTTCATTTCTGACCTGTTTTCAGACGTAAAAAAGAGAGGGCGTGCCCCTCTCTTATGCTGCATTCTGTAATTGTCTGCCGATTTCCTTGTGATATTTCATTTTTACGGCCAGTGCATCGAAGATCGATACCGCGCCGTCGATGTGCGCCCGTTTTTCGATCTTGACAGGCTTCATTCTGCTGTCGTCTGTCTGGATCTGAACGGCCACGTTTAACAGGTGTGATTTTAACAGGTTGTTTTCTCCGATCAAATACATTCCGTCTTTCAAATCTCCTTCGAAAGTATTTAATACGGGCGTCAGGTTCGTTCCCTGATATACGTCGTCCATGTGGAAGCCTGATTCTTTCATTTCTTCCACCAGATAACCCGCGCAATATCTGTCATAGCCGACTTTCAACGGCCGGATCTTGTATTCTTTTATCAGGCGCACGAACCACGCGAACACGTCTTTGTAATTTACCTGATGTTCTCCCGATATCGTGAGATAACCCTGTTCTTTGAAGATGTTGTACGGGACGCCTTCTTCGTCGATCGCCACGTTGTAGCGTTCCTGTGGCATGAAAAATTGTGTGATGATATGATTCTTCCCGCCCTTTTCAATAACCAGTGAAACGGCTGTCAAATCGGTTGTTCGCGAAAGGTCGATACCGGCCACGCAATAGCAGCCCCGGAAGTCGTCTAGTGTATACGGTTGTCCTGCTGCCTTCGCTACCGTCTCATAGTCAAGCCATGCAATCGAAGAATTTTGCTTGATGTTGCAATACTTCGTCATGAATTCCGCCTTTTTTGATAACGACTGTAGCGCGATCGCGATCTGTTCTTCGAAGAATTCCCACTGAACTGAAACGCCTAAATTTGGGTTAGCTTTTGCCAGTTCTTCTTTTGTGTTCCACTTTTCCAGATCGTCGATCATGTACAGGAACGGAAGCAAGCGTCTTTCTTTGCTCGATCCTTTCAAAAATGCGGTTGATCGCTTCATCAGTTCGTCGAAGATTCCGTCGTTGACATATCCGGCGGTTGATGTAGAAAGCGTGATCGGCTCTGTTCGCGCTCCTGTACCTGATACCATAACTTCGTACTGCTTCAATCCCTGATCGCCCGGCCATGCTTCCATTTCGTCGTTTGTTGTCATGGTCGGGTTGAATCCGTCCGCCTTCTTTGCATTGAACGCAATCTTTTTGATTGTGGTGTTTAATTCCGCTATGTAGATATCAGATCGCCGCTTCTTTGTCACTTCTGCCAGTTCTTCTTCTGCTTGTGTGATCTTGTAAAAACTGTCGTACACGATATCGGCCTGATCCAGTTTCGGCGCAAGGCAATATAATTCGCTGCCGTATTCTCCGTCGATATACGCCACGTATGCCATAATTGCCGCCGCGAAAAGACTTTTCCCGTTTTTACGTCCGACTAGAAGAAAGATTTCCCGGAACTGCCGTCGGTGCGTCTTTTTGTCCAGTATTCCGAAGATTGCCGAAATAATAGCTTTTTGCCATAGTTCCAACTTGAAAAGGTCGTTCCGTCCCTTTGAGTGGTGGCAGAAATTTTCGATAAACTGGATCGCTTTATTTGCTTTCTTTGCGTCAAAATCCCAGTCGCCGGATTTTATGCCGTCAACTAGGATTTTATAGATTTTCTTTATCCATTTTCCCGCTATGATCTGCCCGCGTTCGATCTTGTCGTGATATTCGACAATGTAATTCACATATACGTTATGCATTTCTGAACGCTGCCAACTTGCTTATTTTCTCCGTCTGTTGTGGCGGTAAATACTCGATCAGTTTGTCGATATTTGAGTTATACGCCCGTGAATATTTGTCGAAGGTTGCAACTGCCGGATTCTCTTTCATGTATCTTTGCGATCCGTTCACGACTTCGGTTTTTAACCCTTCCGTCATGATTGAGTATTTCGCTTCCCGGATTGCCACGGCCTGAAAAGCTGTTTCTTTTACCTTGCGTTCGATCATTTTCTTTTTTCGGTCGTCGTCAATGTCTTTGAACAGTTCCATGAGTTTTTTTCGCTCTTTTTCGACCTCTGCTTCGGTCAAAATCTCGCCCGCTGCTTCTTTTTTCAGTCTCGTTTTTAGGTTCTTTTTCCGTACTTCCGGCAAATCTCTGAACATTTCCAGAAGTTCCAATAGCTCCGGTAAAACCTGATCTTCTTCGGGTTTTATCTCTCTTTCTTTCTCTAAATCCATGCATTTACACCCCCTCTCACGTGCGCGCGCCTGCGGAGAGTTTTTTTTACCTAGCTCCCTCGGTTCTTTTGGTAGAAAAATTTTTGCTACCCCCGGGGGAGTGGTTGGCGCGCGATTCGCGATTTTGTTTTTGTTTTTGGCTGATCTGTTTTTGATTTTCAGGAAAATGTTTTTGTTGGAATGATATTGCCGTTACGATCAAACCTGTATCGTTTCGGCTTGCCGTGATGTTCCGCGTTGTGGTGTTCGTCGCACACAACTTCCAGATTATCCCACGACAACGTGATGTTCGGATCGTTTATATTCTTCGGCGTGATCCATTTCTTGTGATGCACTATCGTTCCGATATTGACTTCTTTCAAGCTGCGCTTGCCTTCTTCGAATTCTTTCTGGCACCGCTCGCACATTCCACCCTTGCTGTCGTAGTAGGCTTTCCGCGTCTTCTTCCATGCTTCGGAATTGTAAAAGGCTTTTGCATATTCTTTCGCCACTTGTCACTCTCCATTCTATCTTCTGTCGCTGTTCATTTCTGACCTGTCTTCCTACTGCTGCCGATCATATCCATTGACACTGCCACGTGATAACAGAATTCTTTCCGGTATTCGTAGAATAGGCGACGGCAACAATATGTTTCCCCTAATAATTCCCACGGCGTATTATCCTTCAAACTCTGACAGATCTTCCCGATAACCTGATTGCGTGTTTCTCCTGTGAATCCTTGCAGTCCGATATTCTCTTTTGCTTCTTCGATTGCCTTATCTGCCTGTCGGTCGAACGCCGTATACTGCCCGGTGTGTTTTCTCCTGTCTCGCTTCTCCTGATCCTTCATGATTGCCCGGACGATCGTTTTTGTGTTTTTATCCAGTTTATACGCCATGGTCGTTTCTCCTTATCTTTCGATCTTCGTATTCTGCAAATAGTCCAGAAGATCTTTTTCTTTCATATCGTCGCGGTCGTACAGAAAGGCGGTCAGGGTTGTTGCTTCGCTTCTCCAGTATACCTGTTTCGGAAAATGCCGATTGATAAACGGTCCCTCGATCTCGTATTCGTAATCGGTGTTCATTGACGCCGGATCGATAGCTTTTATAAAACCTTCGCCCAGTACGTCCACCCGTCCGTCTTCTGCCTGTAGAATCCGCATGGTCTGACCGTATGGGTATTTCTCTAACACAAGGCGCGTCACTGTCAGTTTTTCTTCCTCGTCTTCGTACTGGTATGTCGTGTCTATTAAATTCCAGTGTACTTCGTTGATCTCGTATTGGTTGGCTTCCTTTGTCGCCTTGAAAGCCCCCCCATCTTCCGGCATTTCTCCCGTTAATTCGATCACTGCTGCCAGTGCCTTTTTGTCCAGTGACTCTTTTATTGTGGCGATCGCCCAGTATGAGCCGCCGAAAAGTAACCGATTTTCCCGGCGCGCAACGTATAAGCCCGCGCCCGTGTAGGCTTCTTTTATCAGTCTTTTGAAATCTCTTAATCTTATAAACATTATTCTTTCTCCTTCCTACCATTCCGGCTGTTTATTTTTCTTGTACAGTTCACAGTTCACGCACGGCGTCCAGTCTGCTTCGATACCTTCACAGTACCCGAACATTTTCGGGGCTTCCTCGCAATTAACCAGATCGAAATTGTCTGCCCGTGCCAGATAGTGCCGGATCAGGCTTCGCGCTTCTTCTGCCGAATATGCAACCGCCGTTTTGTAGCCCTGGTCTTTTAACATGGTCATAAATTCGACCTGATCTTTTGTCGGCTTGTTATTCCCGAATTTCATTTCGATGTACAGGCCGTTGAATCCCCGACGTGCTACCGGAAGCGACAGATCAGGAACGCCCGATACCATTCCGGCAGCCTTTAAAAGTGCTCCGTTCGTCCGCTTCCCTTCGTTCGGGATATGGTGCAATAATTTTAATTCCGGTATGAATTCCCGGACGGATCGTGCCCAGTTAAAAAGTTTTATCTGCTCCGTAATCTCTGAATTTTTCATTTTTTGTAATTTGACCGCCATTTAATCTCCCCTTTCAGTCTCTTGTCATTCTTGCGTATATGTAAAACGCGGCTGTCACTGTGTTGAACTTCACTTCGGCGTCTAAAAAGCGATAGCCCGCGTATTCTTTTTCAAGGCTCTGTTTCAGTGTTTCGTGATCCTTTGCCATTTTCTCAACCCGGCGTTTCTTGAATTTCCTGTATGATCTTGTCGGCTCTGGTGGCTTTTTTAAGTTCTTTGAACTGCACCACCGTTTTGTCCCGTGCGGATTTTTTGAAATGTAGGTCGCAAGGCCTGTTATTCCGAAATCTTCGTCCGGTTTTACCCTGCGTGTGTTCGGTCGCTTGCATTTTCCCCACATTGCTTCTAATTCGTCGCGATCCACGCCGTCGCCGCTCATGAGTATGTGAAAGTGTGGGCGCGTGTAATTGTCCACGGCCAGAACGTAGATATATTTCATGTTATCAAATCCACGTTTCTTCCTTTTTCGGTTCACGCGCTTGATAAAATTCGTCGCGTCCTTTTTTGCTCTCTCTATGTCTTCCGGTATGTAACGGTCGTCCCACCCGAACGTCGCCCAGATATCCCCTGAACCGAAATTGATATTCGCAAGTCGGATCACATATCGACGTGCGTTCTTATCGTTTAAATTCCTTTGTGACGGCTTCGTTTCTCTCTTTTTCTTCGTGTGTGGCATATCTGCTCGGTTATAGAAAGACGGATAGATCATCACTTCCGCAATCTCTTTCCCGGATTTTATATTTTTACACTTGATCGTTGATGTTCTGTAAAGGCTTTCCACCTTCCCTTCTTTCAACAGTCGTTCGTATTCCCATTCTTCAAGTTTTTCCTGCTGCTCCTTCCACTGTTCTTCGAAATCTATCAACATTGGATTTTCTCGTCTGAACTTCTCTTTTGCTGCCTTCTCTATTTCTTTGTCAAGATCATACTGATACGCTTCGTTGTAGTCGTAGTTATCATAGCTTCGTTTCTGTTTCATAGAATCCCCCTTCCCGTCCATGTATGTATTTATTGATTTTATATATAAAAAATAATAGTGTCTGATTTGTTAATACCCATTACAAGGACGGTTAAGATTTCTTTCTTATATATAGAAGAAACACGCGTTCGTGTTTTTTACCCTTCCCGATCTGGTATTCCGTATAACAAAACAATCTCCGGCGGAAAATCTCCGAACATGCGTTCTAGTTCCCTGAACCCGACTTTCATTTCTTCGATCGTTTCTTCTGCTTTCTGACGTTCGCGTGTCTCTGCGCTTGCGATTGCCGCGGTCGCATCTAACCTTCTCGAAAGATTGTCTTTCTCTTCCTTCAATTTATGGATCTTCTTTTCCAGTTCTTTGATTTTCCCTTTCTGTGTGGTTTTTTCGTATTCTTCCCGATCTACTACTTCGCACAAAAAGCAAATTTCACATTGAAGATTATTTTTTACCCGTATGACCGGGCAAGCGATTTTTTCACTTACCTGTACGATCACGTAAAATTCGCTTTCGTTATTCGCTTCTATATCTTTTTGCGTCAACCACTCTAAGCGGCTATTTTCATACGTCTTTTTCATTGACTTTTCACTCCTTCCGGGTGTATTATGGTTTTGGTTAGATTTCGATATCGTTCGAAAAGGCGGATCACGGAAGTTTTTATCTTCTGTAATCCGCTTTTTCTTTTATTCATTTTCCTTTTTTTCTCTCTGCCCTTCGTGAATATAGTTGACGATCTGCGTTAATTCGTCGTGTTGCTTCTCTGACAGTTCCCCGTATTCGTAAGCTGCTTCAAACTGTCCGATCAGATATCCGGCTGCGAAATCAAGTTCCATGGTTGTTTCTGCTTTCATCAGGCGCTGGATTTGTAAGGAATATTTTTTATAATTCCGTTTCAGTCTCTCTTGCCTTTTCCGTCTGGATATCGCTTTCAGAATTCTTTTCAGTTTCTTCATTTTGGTTAGATTCCTTTCTTTCTGTTTCTTTCTGTTTCTGGATTTCTGCGAACGCTTCCCGATCTGTCGGGTTGTCGTATGGGTTTAATGATGTAAGTCCGGCGATCTGCCGTCTTCTCATTGGATTTACTGCCCTGTCGTCTATGTAGATATCTGCATTGATCTTCCGGCAGTCGTTCCCGTATAACTCGATCAGTTCCGGCAGATTTTCGTTTACCGCGTCAAATTCAAGCCCGCGTTCCTTGCACCACGCCACCGCGTCTTCCAACTGTTCCCCGGCTCTATTAGTCCAGAGGATCAGGCGTGCGCCGTTTAACTGCTCATTTCGGCAAAAATTAAAAACGGTCATGTTTACGTCGCCGATTTCCGGCCATGTCCCTGTATGTAGTGTTCCATCAAAATCAACGGCTATGATTCGATTTCCCTTTGTATCCATTTAGCCCGCCTTTCTCATTGCTGTCGCCTGTCCGGTCATAATTCCCAAGTCAAGTGGTTTTTCTTCTTTGATTGCTCTGTTTAAGTCTTCCACGGTATAGATCCCGATTTCTTTCAATGCTTCTTCAATTCTCCGTCGTTTCTCCATGCGCCGGATCTCCTTTCTGGTAGCCGCTTAAAATTCCTTTTCGCGCCATTGCTGCGGTCTGGATCGCTTCGACTGCAAGATCGATTGATTTTTCATAGATTCGTGTCAGACGGTTGTTCTTCACGTCTTCCGAAGAATTTTCTTTTACATCCGACCAAAATTGATCGATGCTATATTCTAATGATTCCAGTTCGTCGCGTGTCTCGTCGAATTCTTCAAAAATTACGCCGTAGGCTTCGTGAGAACTTGCGAAAAGCGGGAACTTTTCGTTTGCTGCTTTCAACTCCGTTTCTGTCAGTTCATAGATTTTCTGTTTTATCGCGTCCATGCTTTCTTCCTTTCTAAAAATAATTACCATTGACGGGAACGGTGCGGCGTCTTTGCTGTTGCCGAATTTTAACCGGCCCTTTATGAACCGGATTTCCGCTTTCCCGTATATGTAATCGTGAAAAAACTTTGTATCAGTACGTGCCGGTATAAGCGCAACAACGGTCGTATTCTCTTTTTGTGCTTCTTTGTAGCACTTTTCGATCCATTCTCCCGTTGTCTTCCTGCCGTATGGCGGATTGCAAAAAACGCAACTCCCCCCCAATCCTTCAAAAGTCCGTTTTCTTCTTTCGTGAAGAATCGGTCGCATTTTGCATTTTCAGGATCTGCACACGGATCTAAATTGAAGTGAAATTCTTCGTTTAAGCTGTCGAAAAAATCCTGCGGCGTCGCCCAGTCCTCTTTGTCGCTGCTGAATAATGCTTTGTTTAGTGCCATTGGTTAGATCTCCTTTTGAATCAAATTGTCATTTTATAGTAAAGTTTCATCATTAGATCAGAAAAGCCATAGTCCGGCGTTTCTTCCGGCTGCATTGGTGCATCAAGCCCCAGTTTTTCCCAGTCCTTGTGGCGGATTTCTTGATATAGATTAAATTCTTTGACTGTTGCTTTCTGTAGGTCTTCCGGGACCTTATAGAACCAGTCCGCAAATACTACGATCCCATCCTTTTCGATCCACGCCCGCGCCGACGGTTGCGAAACTTCCCTGATCTCTCCGACCGTCATTATTTATATAACCAGATCTTAAAAACATAAGTTCCCGGAAGGTCTGGATCTCCTGTCGGTGCTATCATTTTTACTTCACGGTTTGCCAGTTCTTCTTCCCGGCGGGCTTTTGCTGCTTTTCCTTTGAAGATCGCGTCAGATTCTCCCTGTTTTAATGGGTTGTCTTCGTCCTGTACCGTGATATGTTGTGCCGGGCTTAACAGTGTTAAAAAGTCTCTAAATTTCAGGTTCATTTTTGCCATGGTTCTTTTCTCCTTCCTCTTCACTTGTTTTCTTATCCCGTGAACCGGTTTTTGCGCCTGCCTGTATATGATCCGTCGGTATCTCTTCCAGTGCATCCGGTCCGAAGTTCTCTTTGATCGTTTCGTCCGTGATTCTTTTGAACTCTTCGCTGTCAAAGTTTACGTTTATCGCTCCTATGACCGTTTTTTCTTCTTTGTGTTCCTCTTTCTTCCCTGTCATGGTTTCCCGTATATATGCGTGTGGTACGTCACAATTTACAGCATTCATTACAATTTCGTACTGTGCCGCCTGTTTAATTAGATTGTAAAAATTAGAATATGTAATCTCTGTCCGGTCTTCCGGTTTAAATGCGTCCATAATTCCCATTAGTGTTTTTCTCCTTTCTGAAACGCTTCTGCTCTCGCTGCCACGATTGCCTGTTTTGTTGTTTCGATTGCGATTCTTTCGGCGTCTGCGCGCTGCATTCCCTGTGCTACCACTCCGTCTATGAATTCGCTGATTACAAATCCCAAAAGCGCCGCCACATCCATACATTCTCCGTCAATTAACACGATTGGCGGTTTTTCCATGTCGGAACTAAAAACATGAATCCCGGCGACCTGTTTGACCGCAACGGTTTTCATTTCTTCCGGTTTTGCTCCTGCCTGTTCTGCCGCGTCCTTCAACGCCTGTTCGATTGTCTTTTCTTCTTTCATTGGTTAGATCTCCTTTCAGTGAGTAGTTGAACCGAATTTCGGTATCTTTATTTTTCCGGCGTGTGTAGTTGATCTGTCTGATCGTCCTTTCCAGTCGCCCCAGTTCGTCCGCTGTCAGACCGTCGCCGGATAATGTCATAATGATTTTTCTTTCTTTTTTCATATATCCCCCGTGTTCTGGTCATTTGTCACGAACGATCTTCTTTCTTTTCTCTCTACTGCCGATATATTGTGCCAGGTTCTTGAAGTGTCGTTTCTTCGGCTGTGTCTGCGCCTTTGTTTCTATAATCTGGCGTTTTACCTGATATCTAGCAAATTCCGCGAAGCGTTCCGCTTCTTCTTCTGAGTACGGCTTCCTTTTGATCTTCTGGACGTAATGCATAAATTCATGCGCTGTCGTTTCGATTAGCGTTTCTTCCGGTTCTGGAATGTCTGCCGCTATGTAAATACGATCCGTGTTTGTGTCGAATACTCCGAAACCTTTCTGCCCGTCCGGTGCTTCGATATGATCCGCGTCAAATGCGATTATCACGTCCACGCCGTAACGGTCTTCCGGTTCTTCCAGATCTTCGATGATCTTTGGAAAAGCGTTTTGCAAATATAAAAGCGTTTCCATGATCGTTTCGAAATTTTTCTGAAAGTCCTTGAATTTCTTTTCGCCCGGTATCGCTTGTACTTGAAAGCTAATTCTTGCCATTTATTCTCCTTTCGGGATCTGCCCGATCAGGCGCGCGCCCGTTAATACCAGTTCTTTTCCCATGATCTCGTATTTCCAGTCGCCGTGAAGTCCACATTCACTGTCAAGTGTTCCCTGATAGGTGTCCCATGTTTTCTGTGTTTCGTTGTAAACCTGTAAAGTTACCATTTCCGTTGACTGCTGCCTGGCGGCTTCTTCCTGCGCGTGCTGTTCTGCTGCCGTTCCCGCTCCGAAACCGAAAATAAAAGCTGCGACTGCTGCCGCTATGATGTAAGAAGTAAATTTTTGTTTTCTCATTCGCTGCCGTTTCTCCTTTCCAGTGGTATCTGGTATCCGTCAGGAAGTGCGTTTATTAACTTTTCTAACTGGATCAGCCCGATTTTCTGTATATTGACTAAGGCGTTCGGCTGACAGGCGTTTAACTCTGTCATGTTTTTATGTATGCCGGCCGTGATATCGGATCGTAAGGCGGGCGTTAATGGTTTGTAGAATGTCATTTACGCCACTTTCTCTTCCATTGCGAAAACATAGTCCATTTTGTACTCCGGCATTAACGCACACGTTTTCAGTGCTTCGCCCAGTGTGAACTCTGTTCTTGCGTAGATTTTGTTCTGTGCGGACTTTTCAGAGATTCCCAACAGTTCCGCATACGTTTTGATCGTGATTCCTTTTCTTTTCAGGATCTCAACTAAATTCTTGTACATGGTTCATTCTCCTTTCTGTGGTGCTTTCCCTGTTTCCGTGATATAATCGCAATAGAAAGGGGGTGCGCCTGTGTTTGTTTATAATATTTCAGAACTTCTTGAGAGTTTAAAGTCTGCTCAAGACGAAGGTTTCGAATATGTTTCACTTTCCATTCTTGATCCTGACGAAGAAGACGGCGATCCGGATTGTGAAACCGTTGTTCTTGACTATGTTTATGATTCTTCCAGTAGCGAAGAAGATATGATCGATTCTGTTACTCTCCCAGATGGCTATTCTCACTACTAATCGTTAAGTCAATTTCATATCCGTTTTTAAGAAGATGTCTCAATTTTCTGGACATCTTTCTTATTTCTTGAAGAACTGGTTCGACGTCTTCCCTTCTTTCGTCCGATGTGACTTTCAGTCTTTCATTTGTATTTCCTTTGACTGTGATTTTCATTGTCGTTTCGCTCCTTTCTGTGGTTGTTCCCTTTCTGTCGTGGTATAATCGCGATAGAAAGGGGGTGTGAATAATGATTGATGTAGAAAAACTTGCTCATGATTTAACAATCGTGGCGCTTTCTCAACGTCTCGCGGTCGAATTTGAAGGAAAACCGCTTGACGAAGGCCAGATCTACGGTTTATATCAGGAATGTTTCGACAAGATGTTAGATCAGATAAACCGTGGAAGCCTTGAAACCTAAAGCGTATCTTTCGTGCAGAATGGCGTCCGTATGTCGCAAGCGATCGAAGCACTTGTGACACGGGCGTTTATTCTTGAAACGATGTTTTTTACCTGTTGTACCGTGAAGCCCTCTTCTTCCAGATTCTTGAAGAACTTATCTATCGCTTCATTTTCTTTTTTAACCACTTCGTTTTTTTCTATATATGCTGTAGTTTCTGTGTGCATTTTCTCTCCTTTCTGTTGATTGATTACTATTGCAAATTCTCTTTTCCTTTCATATACTTTTTATACAGGTGTTACCGCACCAAGTACGAAAGAAAGGGGATGTTATTATGATGTTCGATCCAACGAAACCAGATCCTGAAAAAGATACTGGCATTACTTACGAATTTTCTTCTAAAGTAGAAAACCGAATAAAAGGTCTTGATCTTCCAGAAGACACGGAAATCGCCTTCCGCGCTCTTTTCGAAGAAACTAAATCGGCTATTCAGAAATTAGAAAACATTTCACAGCGTAAGTAACTATTTGCGGGTGTCCGGTTCTTCTGACGCCCGCAAAAGTTCGAATTTCATCAGTGCGTCGTACTCTCTTGTCTTCTGTGCCAGTTCTTCGCATAAATCGCAAATTTCTTTTGAAAGTTCCTCTTCTTTTTCAAAATCCACTTCCCCGAAAAGGTATATTTCTTCTTTTTCTATGCCTGCGCCTTCTGTTTCCAGTGCCAGATCAACCGTTGAATCTTCTGTCAGCTTCGTTCTGATGTCTGATGTCAACAGTGATCTTGCATACATTAAATGTTGTTTAACGCGTCTTACGTCGCTAAGAATCGGGCTTTCTTTAAATTCCACTTTTGCTCTAATTCTGCGCATCTTGTTTCGCTCCTTTCTGTGGTTGTTCCTGTTCTGCTGTGATATAATCACGGTAGAAAGGGGGTGTTATTATGTCAAATTCCGAAATTTCAAAAGTTTTGAAATCGTTGTACGACAATCTCGTAAATGAGATTGATAATCAACGCGGCGGACTTCTTGACGACAGTTCACAACAGTTAGGCGATGCAGTGAAAGCCGCCGTCAAGGAAGTTTATAATGAATATTGCGATCCGTCCGATCGTATCAACTAAGTATTTGAAGCGTCCGCTCCGTCTGGTGCGGGCGTTTCTTTTACTATGGCCGGGTTTCCGTAGGTTGTGCCGTATTTTCCAGTAAAACAATTCATTAAGTCGGCCCATGCGTTATTAAACGCCCGGCGTGTTTCTTCTACCTTCGCGACTTTTCCCAGAATATTGTCGTCTGCTACTTCGACCGCGATTTCCAGTTTTGCCATGGTGGTTTCGCTCCTTTCTTCTATTTAATTCACGGTGTACCGTGCCTATAATCTTAAGATACACTCTGCAAAGTGAATTGTCAAGAATTATTTTACTGTGCAAAGTAAATTATTTCTATACATTTTCCCTTTGTACCGTAATATTTTTCTTGACACCGTAATATTTTTACTTTACAATGTGAATTGAAAGGAGGTGTTTTGGATTGACATTCCTTGAAAAGTTGGACTATTTGATGGAAAAGAATCATTTGAACAAAAGAAAGGTTTCGCAAGGATCCGGCATACCGTACAGCACGATTGACGGTTTCTATAAAGTAGGTTACAACAATATAAAGTTGTCGACCTTTCGAAAATTGTGTGATTACTTCGGTGTTAGTATGGATTCTATGGCGCGTGATGAAGTAGAGCTTCCGGAAAAATATACTCCCAACTCAAAAGGTATACATATGACAAGTGAAGAAGAATTCCTTGTTACTTGTTATCGCGAAGCGGATAGCCTAGATAAAGAACTTGCTTTACGGGCTTTACACGTTCGTGAAAAAGGGGACGCCGAAAAAATGGCATAAAATCCAATTCTGTAAAAATTCAGGGAAATGTGATATCGCCTGACTTTTGGAATTAGCGTTCCCGCCTGCGGCGGATCACTATTCGCCGCACCTTAAAACGGTATACAAAATAAAAACGCCCACGGCGGCAACCGTGAACGTTTTAATAGATTGTTACCTGTCGACGAAAAGGCCGGCTGTAGTAACTCCCTAGCAAGTGTTATTATAGCATAGGCCTTTTTCTTTTGAAAGGGCTTATTTTTTATACCCTTTTTTAGAATAATAGAAAGGTTGTGTATATTATGGCTTATGCTATGAAAGTACCTGCTGCCAGTGCCGACGATCGGATCGTTGCGATCTATGTTCGTGTGTCTACCGGATATCAGGTCGATAAAGATTCGCTTCCGTTTCAGAAAAAGGAATTGAAAGCGTATTGCAAACATATCTTGCACATTGATATGTCTCGTGTAGAGATCTTCGAAGACGCCGGGCGATCCGGCAAGAACACGAAACGGCCAGCATACGAAAGAATGATGCAAAAAGTCCGCGCCGGGCTTGTTTCTCACGTTCTGGTGTATAAGATCGACCGTATTTCCCGAAATCTGGTTGATTTCTCTTTGATGTATGACGATTTCAAATACAACCGCGTGACGTTTGTTTCGCTAAATGAACAATTTGACACGTCTTCCGCAATCGGCGAAGCTGTCCTGAAGATTATTCTTGTATTTGCGGAATTAGAAAGAAAGCTGACAAGTGAACGCGTGAAAGATATTATGATCGGACGCGCCAACGAAGGGAAATGGAACGGCGCGCGTGTGCCTTATGGGTGGGACTGGGATTCTTCCGCCGGGTGGCCGGTGCATTCCAAAAAGGAAGCCCCATTCGCTCGGGCAATGTATGAAATGTATCTGGAAGTCAAATCAACCGGTAAAATCCGCGATTATAACAACGCTCACAAGATTCCGACCAAACGCGGCGGCGAATGGACTTCTAAAACTGTCGGTGACTTCCTTCGAAATCCAATGAATAAAGGTGACTACCGGTACAACTACCGGGAAAGCGCACGCGGCCGAAAAAAGCCTGCTGACGAAATCGTGTACCTTGAAGGTGTTTTTGATCCGCTTGTTGATCCTGAAATCTGGGAAAAAGTCAATAAAATAATGGATATTAACCGGGATCAAAGAAATATGGGTGGATTGCACCCGATTGAAAAGAACTGCAATGTCTTCGCCGGCCTGATCCAGTGCGGTTCGTGTGGATCCGGTTATCTGGTAAGTAAAAAAGATAAACGCCGGAAGAATGGTTTTACACCGTCTTTATATTATTGTGGCGCAAAAACGAGGGCGATTCACTGCCAGAACCCAAACGTCAGTGACGTGAAGATCGGACCGTTTGTTATTAACTATATATCCGCTATGGTTCGCGTGTCGAACGAACGACGAAAGATAAAATCCCCGGAAGAACTGGAAGAAATGCTTTTATCTGACAAGGCCGTATTTGCCGATATTATGGGTTTATCGTCCGATAGTTTAAATACTACCTTCGAACTATTAACTGGCAAATCTGCCACGGGTGGCGCGTTGTGGCGTGCCGATCTGGTGAATCAGGAAGGCGCGGCCGCTGATCCGGCAGAAATTGAAAGCCTGAAAGATCAGATCCGAAAATATGAGCGCGCGAAAGAACGTCTGGAAGATGCTTATTATTTCAGTGACGACGGCATGAGCGAAAAAGAATATCTGGAAAAGAAAAATCGGTTTGATTCCGGGCGCGTGGCTGCCGAAAACAAATTGAAAGAACTGACTGAAACGCATATCGCTTCCGGTGTTGATGAATCCGCCTTCATGAAATCCGCTTCCGCTTTTCTCCTGACGCATAAGATCCGCGCCGGATCTCATATCGTATATAGCGATCTGGCCGGAATGGTCGAAGAAGAATCGATCAAAGAGTTTTTCAATCTGGTTTTGGATCATATCACGGTAAAAGATCGCCGCGTGACGGAAATCGTGTTCGCGAATGGTCTTTCCCATAAATTTATATACCGTGATTAAAGATGCAACGAAACGGGCGTTATAAGGTCCCGCGCTTTCAGTGTGGATTTTGTGAAGTGGTACAGAAACAAACGGTTTAATTCTCCCACGACGCCCGGTTCACATTAAACCCGGCCGGAACTTGTCGAACAACATTACAACGCCCCGTTGCAACCCGTCAGCATTTACAAGGGCTTCGGACCTTCACAATCTCCCGCGGGCGGATCGTGGCTGCTTTAATTGCCGGGCGGCTACTGCTGCCGCCCTGATCTTTATTTGATGATCTTTTCAAGTGCTGTTGTTAAATATCCGCCGTTGATCCCCGCCATGGTCCCCAGTTCCTTGTCAAGTTCTTCATCGAAGCTGCACAGATCATATAATTTTTTCAATTCCTCTTTTCTCTCTTTCTCTTTTCTTGTTTCCAGTGTATGAAGCGGGCTTAAGCTCTCTAAGATAATCAGAAAGTATTCTTCTGATCCGGTTGTTTCTTTCAGTTGTTTATCCAGTGTTTCGTCACGCTCCAGAAGTTTAAAGAATTTTTCTATTTCTTCCCAGTCTTTTTTCATTTTGTTCCTTTCTGCCGGGACTGCTGCCCCGGCTCTGTTTTTTCTTTATGCTTCTACTTCATAAGGCGATACGAAGAAGATTTCTCTTTCCGGCCATTCGAAGATCTTTTTCTTTTTCTCTTCGCTTCTTCTTTCGTTGAATCTTCCTGCGTGCTGAATTTCTACGAATTTAACAGTTTTCTTTGTTCTTCCTGTTATCTCAAATACAACCCCGCCTTTGTCAATTCTCTGTCCGATTTCAAATCTTTTCATTTTGTTACCGCCTTTCTGTTATTTCCTCTTTCTGATTATATAATACACCTTTTTGATTATGTTGTCAATGCTTTTGTAAATGTTTTTGATTATTTTTTTACTCTTAATCGTTGACTTTATAACCTTGTTTGTGTTATCCTTTGTTTATAGAAAGGTGGGTTGATAACATGGGTGTATCTGATAAAATAAAAGCCCTTCTGAAAATGAAAGGGCGTAAAATGAACGAACTTGCCGACTATTTAGGTATCGGGCGGCAGTCACTAAGCAATAAATTTAGTCGCGGCAGCTTTTCCGCCGAAGATCTAATAAAGATCGCTGACTTTCTCGGCTGTGCTTTGGCGTTTGAAATCGACGACGCACAAAAGATCATTCTTGATAAATCTGATATCCGAAATTAAAAAATAAGCGCATCAAACACTTTTTGTATTTGATGCACTTATTTTTTTATAACGGTTCTGCGTATGATATTTCTATTGTGATGCTGAATTGATTTTCCAGTTCGTCAAGTACGTATTCATCACGTGAAGACAGGTACTTTAATATTTTATAGTTTCCGCCCGACACTTCCGCGTGAATATTCCTTATGTTTCCGCTTTTGATAAGTTTGTTTACTTTCGCGTGGCTTCCTTGTTTGATTGTTCCGATCGTTTCCCCGTGAATCGTCGCTTCTATCGTTCCGTCTGGTTGTTGGTTTAATTGTGCTTCTTCCCGCATTTCAAATTCATAGATTTTTTCGTCGTCTCTTCCTTCTTCGATCAATGCTTTCTTTGACAGTTTATAATCGTCGTTTTTCTCTGCGTATTCCATGATCGTTTCCATGTGTGCGTCGATGTTTTCCAGAATGTGCCGTTGCTCTTTGATTACTGCTTTCGGTTTTTCTTGCACCGCTTCTTTTTTCGGTTCTGTCTTTGTTTCCTGCTTGCCGAATATTTTACCGAACCATCCCATTTCTTTTTCTCCTTTGTGCATTTTAATTTTAAAGAATCCTTTATTTACGGGCTTTTTTACATCACTGAAACCGCGTTCATCTGACATCCGAAAGTCGTAATATTGGCAGTAAGCGGTCTTCCCAGTTTTTCAGACTGTTCTTTTAC
>SKEY01001113.1_pt1 | contig 36974 bp, 37 predicted proteins | sample 4843871 | NCBI WGS metagenome assembly SKEY01 (sample SAMN11008797, study PRJNA524170) | human gut metagenome | biome: Human fecal sample; material: Feces; isolation source: fecal sample from pouch patient p36 | host: Homo sapiens | place: Israel: Tel-Aviv | collected 2016-12-04 | reverse complement strand
ACATACAGTAGTGCAAACGTGTTCCTTACAGAAGAAAAATACACTGGAAGAAATCAAAGCCATCCTTCAATCATAAGAGGGATGGCTTTGATTTTTTATGAGTATCGGTGAATAGTAACACATATCTTTTTGTTCACCGGCTAAATACGGATAGAACCTGCACAGACTTTAAGAGATATCATGGCTATCAATTTGTAATAGCCTGATTTTCCTTACGATATTGCAATTTTATGATTTCCTTTCCCCAAGCCATTTGCAATGCGAAAACTGTGCTATGATAGGAGGACATTACAACAATCACAGGAGGAGCTAGCATGGACTATACAGAAGCATTTGCGCAAATTGATAACTTCAGAATCTATTTGATCGAGGAAGAAAAAAGTACCCTGACGGTACAGAAATACATCCGAGATATCACAAAACTCTTTGCATACCTTTCTTATGGGAAGACCCTGACGAAACAGCAAATCATAAAGTACAAGGAGGAGCTGATGAAATCCTATACCTCGGCAAGCATTAACAGCATGCTGGCTGCAATCAACTGTTTCTTCACATTTATCAATCAGCCCGAGTATAGAGTCAAGCTCTTGAAAATACAGAAAAGAACCTGTATTGAAAAAGACAAGGAGCTGACAAAAAAAGAATACACCAGACTTTTAAAAGCAGCACAGGATACGCATAACGAGCGTATGTATCTTCTTTTACAGACCATATGTGCAACCGGAATCCGTGTATCCGAGCATCGTTTCATTACCGTAGAGGCTGTCAAAGCAGAAAAGCAGCCGTACAAAACAAGGGGAAGCTCCGTTATATTTTCTTTCCCTCCAGACTGCGGAAGCAGCTGCTGGCGTACTGCCGAAAAAAACAGATTAAGAACGGCAGCATCTTCATCACAAATACCGGAAAGCCACTGGATCGCAGCAATATCTGGAAGGCGATGAAAAAGCTGTGCCTATACGCCAATGTCAGCAGCAAGAAGGTCTTCCCACACAATCTGCGGCATTTGTTTGCCTTCACCTTCTACCGTATGGAAAAGGATGTGGTGCGTCTGGCGGATATTCTCGGCCATTCATCCATTGAAACTACCAGAGTCTATACGATGACCAGCTTTCAGGAATATGAAAAAACGCTATCCCGCATGGACCTTGTACGCCTCTGTTGAAAAATACCACATAATATGCATTATGTGGTACCCTCCATGTTCTGTTCACAGGTATAGTTTACCATATATTTTTACAAAATGTGCAAATACAGTATCCACTTTCTCTTCCTGTGCTTCCACAGACGCTATCCACCAGAAGACAGCTTCCCCCGCCTCACTCCAACGCGTTTGCCCCTCTATGCCATATTGTCCTGTACCACATAATGCATATTATGTGGTACAGGGCTTTTCATGTTCGCAATGTGTAGCTTGTTTTTACACAGGAAAGGAAGCTTATGAGGAATCCGTTTTTTAATCTGACCAATTTTTTTGCCTGCACCTTGATACTTGTGCTTGTGACGTCTTGCGTATTCATGCACCAAGCACAAGGCTTTTGCTCGACTCTTACACTAGTTTTGGAGCCACAAGGCAGACAAAAGCATTGTCTGATGCTGGTTGACGTGCGAGGCAGTGGTACCCTGTTTGATGGTAAAAAACAGCATCGAAACAGCAGTGGGCGCTATGTGCTCTATCAGGGAAGGCGGAAAGCATTTCGTCTCGATACAGAGAATGCAAAGCCCTCATTGCTAATCCGCCTGAACGACAGGGATATAACCGATACAGTTCAAAACGGAACCATTGTGATCAAAGCTTCGCGTAAACAGCAGCATCTTGTTTTGTACTTTCAAGAGACCGAATAAGCACAATGTCATATGCTGTGTGAATTACTCAGCCGTCAATGCATCAGTATGACACCTTTTCCGGTAACCCTGCTCCTTGTATCATCCGATAGACAAACTGCTGCTGCGTACATTTTCTATTTTGATATGCAGGCTAAATGCTGGCGCTCACAGTCTGTTTGTCTACTTTTCCTTTCGCTAATTGCTCTAGGACAGGAAATTGAAATACTCCAGGATACTGTCATACAGGGTCTGCGCCACCTTTTGCTGATATTCATCCGTAACCAGCTTTGCACGATCCTCTGCATTAGACAGAAAGCCGCACTCCACAAGAGAACCGATTTTCTGCGCATTATTCAGAATATAGTAATCTCCCGCCTTGCTTGTCATCTTCGTTTGTGTCAGTGCCCGAAAATGCTTCTGCAAAATGTCCGCAAACACCTTGGACACTTCATTCTTCGGGGCATAGAAGGCCTGCGCCCCCTTTACGCTTGTATTGGGATAGGAATTCAAATGGATGCTGATAAACAAATCCGTCTTATCCTGATTGATCATCTCAATGCGCTTTTTCATATCCTCACGCTTGCGATTGGAAGCACCCTCGCTTGCCAGATCATAGGCGCCATCACGGGTCATTGTCACATGTGCACCTCCGGCCTCCAGCAGCTTTTTCAGCTTCTGTGCTATCTTCAGATTGATTTCCTGTTCCTTTGCCTCGTTGCTGCGGGCACCGTCATCCTTCCCCCCGTGGCCGGGGTCCAATACGATTTCCACACCATCCAGTGCATGGAAGGCCCGCTTTGCGGAAACAGAGGTAATATGCGACAGACAGAAGGACGCTGCCAGTATGGTACACAGCAGCCCTGCACCCAGCAGGTATTTTTTTCTTTTCATCATCTTCACCTTTTCAAGTATATGTAATGTTAATCATAAAAATATCACTGTAATGAAATTTTTCTGTGATTCCCGCTTGTGCAGACAGGCGATTGACCCGATACCCCGGGCATTTGCGGCATACGCTGTAAAGGAGGTGATACTATCACTACAGGATATGTCATGGTTGAAACCATGGAGGAAACCGCACAGCCAATCCCCAATGCACAAATCAGTGTTTTTCGCCGGGATGAGCGCGGATCTGTATTTATCATGGAATGCAGTACGGATGAATTCGGCAAGACACAGCGTATTGAATTGGAGGCACCGGATGGTTCGCACTCGACGGATATTCATTCGCTGACACGCCCGTATGGTCAGTATGATATTCATGTTTCCAAAGAAGGCTACAATACGGAAATCCGCAATGGTGTTCAGATATTTGCGGAAACCGATTCCACACTTACCGTTGTTATGCAAAGCAGCAATGCCCGAAGTGTGAACAAAACGCTGGATATTGGTGAGCATCAGCTTCATGAGGGAGGAGGCTGCCGCTCATGCTAGAAGAAATCATCCTTCCGACCACAATTACCGTGCATCTGGGCAGACCGACCGCAAGTGCACAAAATGTGACCGTTGGCTTTGTTGATTATATCAAGAATGTCGCATCCAGTGAAATTTATCCAACCTGGCCGTATGAGGCCTTGCGGGCCAATATCTGGTGTCAGATGTCCCTTGCCTTAAACCGTATTTATACGGAATGGTATCGCAGCAGGGGCTATTCCTTTGATATCACCAATTCCACCGCCTTCGATCAGGCTTTTGTTCCGGGGCGTAATATTTATGACAATATCGCCGCTGTTGTGGATGAGGTTATGGGAGATTATCTGAAAAAGCCATTTTACCGCGAGCCGTATTATGCCGAATACTGTGATGGAAAAATCGCCCAGTGTCCGGGCTTGAAGCAATGGGGAACGTTAGATTTGGCAAACCGCGGGTACGATTCCTACGGCATCATCCGTTATTATTATGGTGACCAGATGCAGTTTCTGGAAACGAATAACTGGCAGCCTTACACGCCATCCTATCCGGGCTATGCTCTGCGCCTGGGAAGCAGCGGTCAGCCGGTGTTCATCATTCAGGAGCTGTTGAACGGAATCGCTGTTAATTATCCCAACATTCCGCTGATCTATCCACCGGATGCCATTTTCGGACCACAGACAGAGAGTGCGGTAAGAGCCTTTCAGCGGCAGTTTGATCTCACTGTGGATGGAATTGTCGGGCAATCCACCTGGTATCAGATTTCCCGAATCTATGTCGCAGTCCGCAAGCTGGCGGAATTGGGAAGCCTGGGTAGGCTGGAGGGGTATTTCACCGGTCTATGGACAGGTAGGGTGCTGCGTCAGGGCGATGTCGGCATCGAGGTTCAACAGCTGCAGTATTTCCTTTCTATTATTTCAGAAAGCTATCCATCCATCCCCTCTGTCACCATTGACAGCCGCTTCGGGCCTGGCTTAGATCGTGCTGTACGTGCCTATCAGCGGGAATTCGGTCTAGCTGTAGATGGACTGGTAGGACGCTATACATGGAATTCCATCTATGATACCTATGTAGCAATCGTAGGTTGAAAAAGCCATTCCCGTGAAGGATGGCTTTTTCATTATTTAAATCGCACATGCTTTACAGCCGCTTTATTATTTCCACTGCTCCTGGCCTCGGAAAGTGCCGCACCACTAGCATGTTTCAAGCATTCGCATCCTCCGTGAGAGTGCAGGAGCCTTGTGCACTTGTTGCATTTCCATGACCGCTAAAATCTATCCGCAGGCTGTTCAATAAACTATCGCAGCCACCAGCAGGTAAAGAACAGCAGAAGACATAGCAGAATATCAACCGCAAACAACAGATAGCTTTTCCAGTGAAACACAAAAAGCTGGCGCTTTTCAAGCAGCTGCTTCACCTGCAGCGATTGTACAACACCCCATATGGTATTCAAAAGCAGATAGGGAAGCAGGATAAACAAAAGATACACAGCCTGCGGTGAGTTATTTCTAATATCAAAGACAGTGAAGCAGAGCAGCACACTGCATACAAGAAGCGCAATCGTTCCCAGCATCGCCATAGTCAGCTTATTAGCGGAGCGAAGATAGATATACAGACTGCGATCCTGCAGCAGTTCCCTTTGATACTTCCGGTTGGCATATACAACGGCTCCGCAAAACTGAACGATATAACAGATAAAGATATACGGAGTCAGCGCCCCCTGCGTGCTCATCACCAGAACCAGCTGCAGGAGGGTATAAAGAAGAGAGGTAACTGCAATATTTCCAAGCATATAGCTGAGCATACGCTGTACGGTGTCTTCCCGATAGGCAAAGGTCTCATCATAGCCAGCCAGAAAGGAATAGTCATGATGCTTCAGACAATACATCAGCATGACATACAGCATAAGATGCAGCAGCAGGTAGCTGAAGGACACAAGCCATCCTCCAATGGCAATCTTTTGATACAGCAGGGCGACAGATAACAGCAAAGCAGCAGGAATATGCGCAAGCAACAGCCTGCGGTGGAATGTATAAGGTACTGCATAGGCCTCCACACGCTCCTGCAGCAGCGTATCCAGCGATGTAGAGAAGCATTCACACAACTGCTGCAATGCTGTGATATCCGGCTCCGTGCGTCCCTGTTCCCAGGAGGAAATCGTCTGCCTGGAAACATGTAGCTGTCGTGCAAGCTGCTCCTGTGTATAGCCGCTGTTTGTACGAAGCTGTTTCAAATGCTCATGAAATTCCATAATTGCTCACCTTCCTATCACCATCTTAGCAAAAATACATAATTTGTCACGATACATTTTGTTGCAATGCATTATTTCCGCCGAAAAGACATCCCCGCATTCAGACAAACTCCTCCGATTTTTATCACCACAGGTCTGTCACGCTTTGCGAAAGCAGCTTGTTTCCCTGCAATAACAATGTACTTTTTTCTTTTGTTATCCCTTTCGAAAAGCATTCCCCAAAGAAAAGAGACAGCCCGTGTTCGGCTATCCCTATATCGATTTCTTATCGCTTTAGAATTCTTTGTTTTTCATAACATGACAGCTGATGCGGTAGGATATTGCAAGCAGCACAACAGAGAATATCGCTATTGCACAACCGATCTGCACCATATTCAGTGTACTCAAGGATGTCAGAACAGCGTCCAGGTCAACCTGCAATACTTCAAAAAGCTTTATGACACCCATACTTCCCAGCACGCCTACACCAACAGTAAGCAGCAACGCCACTCTTCCCCGTTCACCACCGAATTTCAGCTGTACAGGAATCATGACAGCCGCAAACAGAAAGACGATGCAGATATATAGCAGATCGATTGGAAGCCAGTCCATGATGCTCAGCTGTGGATTGCGAACGGTAATAAGAATTCCCGACAGCACAACGGAAAGCAGCCATGCACCGCCTCCCATAAGGATTGAGAATATATATTTCTCCTTCACATAGGAGGCTCTGGAAAACGGCATGGAGAATAGAAAGGCATAGCCGTTATCATACTCATCGTAGCTGATCGTACTCAATACGAACATAGAAGCAATCATCGTAAAATAGCTGACGACAAAGGTAGATTCAAATTCAGCAAATAGCATGGCTGCCGCTATAAATATCATTATAAAGAAGAAATTCTTCTGATTTTTCATCAGCTTGAAGTCCTTGATCAATAAGCCCTTCATATCTGTTCACCTCGTATCATCATAATAATCACATCGTCTATCGATCCTTTTTCCACTGCAAGTCCCGGATAGTTTTCCATATAAAACTGTTTTTGATTGGTCAATACAGACCAGCCATAGGATTCCTTTCGGCGGCGGAGCACATAGCGTTTGTCCAAATCCGCATACTGCCGTTCGTCCATCTTCAGCAAAGCGTAATCACTCAGCAGAACATCCGTATCCTCATGCATGACAATATTTCCCTCATGAATCATGTACAAATCATCACACAGTCCCTCCAGATCAGAAGAGATATGGGAGCTTACCAGCATGCAGGCGTCCTCATGCTGTTCCATATATTCACGAAGCATATCCAGCAGTTCATCCCTTGCGACAACATCCAGACCGGCCGTCGGCTCATCAAGGATAAGCACCTTCGCATGATGGGAAAGGGCAATCAGTGCTTTCAGCTTGGCCTTCATTCCGGTTGAAAAATCACGAATTTGTTTATCCATCGGCAAGGCAAATCGCTGGCACTGCCGCAGAAACTCCGCCTTCTCAAATTTCGTATACATATGTTCCATAATAGAAAGGATATCTTTGATATTCAGATATCCGCTGAAGCCTGAATCGGATAGCACGACACCCAGACATTCTTTTTCCTCCAGTGTCAGGTTCTGCACAGGCTTTCCAAATACCTCTATTTCTCCGCCATCAATAGAAATCAATCCCAGGATGGCTTTAAAGGTTGTGCTTTTTCCAGCACCATTTTGCCCAATCAGCGCACTGATTTGTCCGGTTTTCAACTCCAGACTGCAGTGCAGAGAAAAGGCACCGTAGTTTTTCACAACATTTTGCAGTTTCAGCATATTCATTCCTCCAGTAGCAGATGGAACAGTTCCAGCAGGTCGCTGTCCTCCATCCCGCAGCTTCTGCCTTTTTGAATGGCCTTGTCCAAATCGGCTTCGATTTCCTTCTTATGTTCTTCCATCACCAGTGCCTTGTTCAGACCGGCTACATAGGTGCCTTTGCCGTGAACAGTAACCGCAAAGCCCTCGGCTTCCAGATTATCGTACGCTTTCTTGACCGTAAGGGCGGATATTTTCAGCTCCTTTGACAGAGAACGAACAGATGGCAGAATATCGCCTTCCTTCAACTCCTCACTCAGAATCATAGCTTTTATTTGTTCTACGACCTGTTCATATATCGGAGTCATGGAAGAATTGTTGATAATAATTTTCATGAGATACCTCCTCTGTTCACAAACAGTATATAACAGTATATAACTGTTGTCAACTGTTATATACTGTTTATCACGGAAAACAGTATATAGAATTTGTCCCATGAATAGGCAGTCTTGCATGCAGAGTTAGAAAAACAAAAAAGACAGTCAACACGCGATGGTTACGCAGGTGATCAGCTTTTTACCGTCCTTTTCCTCCCCTTGGATTGTATCAAAGCAGGAAGTATACCGTTTCCATCAAAAAAGTGAAGCAGGTACCTGCTAATACAACCATAAGTGTATGTCTGTTCTTCTTTATCCTGTAGGATGATATACAATTATCACACAATCACTTCCTTACTGCTTAAATGCCTGCATCCCACTTATGCGCGAGATGCGCCAAGAGCTTCATACACATTGATTGCATCCAGAATGTGGTAGGGCTTTGTTGTCGCAGAGCCTGCCGCATGAGCACTGATAAACAGCCAGGTTTCCTGATTGATGCGTGCCTGTGAGGCCAGACACAGTCCGGCATCCTTTGTATAACCTGTTTTTCCCCCAAGGATATCATCCGCATACAGCTCGTTTTGATCCATGGTCATCCGCATGGTGGAATAGATCGTCATCCCTTCAGGATGCATATTGCTGGGAGCCATAACATAGTTTAGTGCATGAAAGGCCTCTGCAAATGTAGGAAGTTTCAAAGCCTCATCCAGTATTATCGCAATATCACGGACGCTGCTCACATGCCCTGCCTCATCGAGTCCTGTACAGTTTAGAAATCTGGTATGCTTCAGCTTCAGCTTTTCCGCCTGCGCATTCATTTCCGCAACAAACGCATCCTCGCTGCCGTACAGTGCTATGGCCAGAGTCATACAGGCATCCGCGCCGCTTGGCAGCAATGCTCCATAGATCAAATCCTCATAGGTTACCACCTCATTTGGTAAAAAACCGGCCATCGATGCCTGCTCCTTTTCCAGCTTCGGGAAAATGGAAGCCGGAATACGTACGGTTTTCTGTAAATCATCAATATGCTGCAATGCTGTATATACCGTCATAAGCTTTGTCAAAGATGCCGGGGCAATCGCTTCCTCTTCCCTTTCCTTCAGCATCACCTTGTTATCCCTTTGCCGGATGAGGATATAATTTTTGCTATATAATTCCTTGCTTATATGGACAGGCTGCTCTGCTGTTGGACTGGGCTGTGATTCCGCCTTATCTTCCTTAGAAATCATCGGCCGCAGATAGCAGACAAGACCTGTTAGCAGGATACCGGTCAGCAGTATTTTCTTTAATCGTTTCATCATATCAGCTCCTTCATAACTCTATTGAACCATGAATTGTACGGATAGTTGAAAACACAGACTTAGTGCTTACTTAAATATCACTTAATATCGCATTGGATGCCAATCACACTCCCTACGCAGAAAACCGCTCATGTAATGCAGGGGGATGTTCCATACAGTTAAAGTCTAATAAATTCCATGTCAAAGAAAACAGCATAAACGACCATAACCATCTGCGTGCTACTCACAGGATACGCCTCGAGACGCAAGCTATTTTCAACAATCTGGAAATTCAAGCAGAAATCAGGCTGCCTTCGTGAACAGTAATCCTTATAGTAAACGCTCTGCCGCTTATATAGTCTCACACTATGGACAAAATTTGTTCTAACAGCTTCTTTGAGCAGAAAAAAACACCCGCAGGTGCTTTGAAAATCAGAGGATCACTTTTCGAGAATTCTCTTTGTGCTTTGCGTCTTTTTCGCCTCCTGCTGCTTCACATCAGCAGATGGTATTCGTAGCTCTGTATCCTTTGCAGGCATCGGAAGCTTTATATAAAAAACTGTTTCCTGCACATTGCTGTCCGCATAGATGCTGCCTCCGTGTGCCTCGATGATTTCCTTTGCGATAGCAAGACCAAGACCTGCACCACCGGATGCTGTAGACCTTGCCTGATCCAGACGAAAGAATTTTTCAAATATCATTTCCAGCTTCTGTGCCGGAATTTCATCTCCCTGATTGTGGAATTCCAGCAGGACATGCTGTTCCTCCTGCTTAACAGCCACTCGTATCACGGTATCGGGATAGCTATAGGAAATAGCATTTTTCAATACATTATTGAACGCTCTGGCAAGCTTATCCGCATCACCGTAACAAATAGAGCCTTCAGCAATATCCAGCTGAAGCTCCTTATGCTGTGCTAGCAGTATCGGATAAAACTGTTCCTTCAGCTGTTCCAGCAGAAAATCAAGCGCAATCTTCCCTCTGGATACGACGATATCATGTAGATTAAAGCGCGTTATATCAAAAAATTCATCGATCAGCTGTTCCAGTCTGTCAGCCTTATCAAGGGTAATACGGATATAGGCGTCCCGCTGTGCTTCCGGAATATCCTTCACATCATTCAACAGGTTCAAATATCCGATTACTGAGGCCAGCGGTGTTTTCATATCATGTGCCAGATACGATATCAAATCATGCTTCTGCCGCGTCTGCTTCTCCAGCAATGCCAGCTGTTTCTGTTCCTTTGCACGAATCTGCAGCAAAAGTGCCTCTATATTGCCAAAGCCCTCCGGAAGATAAAAATCACGATCCTCCAAAAACTGATGCAGCGCCGTTTCCATCGCTTTTTCCAGCTCTGCCTTGTATTTCATAGCGGTACGATTGCTTTGTGTCCGAACACAGACAATACAAATCACAACGATCAATATCGTCAGCAAAAACAGCAGCTGTTTGATACGATACCAGTTTGGAGAAAGATACTGATGCAGGACACCTGTGGTATCGGTATATTCCTGCATATAGAAAAACTGTTCTGACAAAAATTCACGCAGCATGCCATTTCCAAGCATATCCGCAGCAAGATAGACTATGCCGACCACTGCGATTGCAATACTGATGATCCAGGCGGTGCGTTTCATAATGTTTCTCCCAGCTTATACCCGACACCCCAGACATTTTGTATATAGCGTGGGTGTTCTCCGCGATCCTTCATCTTCTCACGGATATGGCGGATATGCACCATCAGGGTATTGTTGCTGGATGAGAGATATTCCTCCTGCCATATCGCTGTATACAGCTCCTTAGCACTGACAACCTTTCCCTGGCGCTCACACAGATACCAGAGAAGACGAAATTCAATCGGTGTAAGATTCAGGTCTTTTTCATTTAATTTGCATATATGCTGTTCCTGGTTCATGGTGAGTCCCAGATAGCTCAGCTCCTTCGCCTTCTGCTGTACATTATAGCGCTTGTATCTTCGCAGCTGCGCCTTGACTCGTGCGATCAGCTCCAGCGGCTGAAACGGCTTGGTCATATAATCATCAGCTCCAATCATGAGTCCGTTGATTTTATCGATATCCTGTTCCTTTGCTGTCAGCATGATGATGGGCCATGTATATTGCAGGCGTATGGTCTTACAGATGCGAAAGCCATCCATATCCGGAAGCATCACATCCAATATGGCCAGATCATAGGAGTGTGTCTGTATATTGTGCAGGGCCTGCGTACCTGTATAGCATACATCCACATTATAATTTTCATTTTTTAAATAAATTTCCAAAAGCTCAGCAATTTCCTTTTCATCATCCACAACCAGTATATTCATGTCTATTTCCTCCCGTACTTCATCTGTTCATCGTATGCACTATTCATACATTATTCTGCGGCAATCATTCACACACATTATACCAGAGCCTTTTCAAAGACTTCCTTACATTTCACTTAATTCCGGAAACCTGCATTTGCAAACCGGAAGTATTCATCAATGCAGACCGCAATTTCACAATATTTTCCAAAAGCTGCAAGCATTCGCTTATCTGTGTGTGGTTGTGCATATGAAAAGCCGCATCCTGTATTGATCTTTTCTGACCAAGGATACGGCTCTTTTTCTCTATGTATCATGTTGCTAGACACTGTCCAAGAGATGCATGGAAGTGTTCTTCAACAGACCGCCTTTTTTACAAGGCGATTTAAAAGCGAAGCATCAGCTTTTTTTTTGCATTTGCAGAAGCAAGCAGCTGCTTAATAGGATGCTGTATACGTAAAGGTGAAATCATCCCCATCCTTTATTTTCAGATTGCTTGCGGCATCACAGCTTCCGGCAGCCTTGCAGGATTCGTTGTTTTCTGATTCATACAGCCACCATGGCCCCTTGTTGAAGTCCTTGGTTTCCACACCCTTCATAGCCATAATGGTTTTTCCATATTGCCCGTCTTCCATAACTACATTTAAATCCTTAGCCTTTTCCAGAAAGTCCGCAAGTGTTTCGACCTTCCCCTCCACACTTACATCCCCATTGAACAGTTCCTTTTTGTTAACCTCGTCCTGAATCGTGATTTTTAGCGTTGTTTTTTCCGTGTTGTCACTTACAGGCTCTTTCTTTTCACTTTCCTTTGAAGAGCATCCGCCAACAAGCAGCATGGCTGATACCAATAAAATTTTACATAGCTTTCCCATTTTGCAATCTCCTTTCCATATGGTTTAAAACAGCTGCTATCGGTTTATAACAGATGGCACAAAGCGCCATGGACATAAAGCCCTGAATTAGAGAGGTCTTTAATCCCATAAGAATATAAATCGCTGTTATTTTTCCCGAAATCAGCATAAACGGCAGTTGTACCAGCTGACCTGTCAGAAATGACAGAAAGCCGCAGGTGAATACCAGTGCGAAGAAATGTCTGTTTAAGAATTTCCTGCTACAGCCTACGAACAGACTGTACAGCGGATAAATCAGACAATACATCATCGACCATGGCGCTACCCCCTGGGTACTTAGATTGAGTATGGTAAACACCACTGCCCCAAGAACAGCCTGCCTTGTTTGAAATGTCATTGCAAATACCACAATGGTGAATGTAATGCATTCCAGATATAGAATGAATGAAAATGATGTAAACACGACAGCTTCAATCGAAGCGATAACGGCTATGAAGCAAAGCTCTCTTGCTTTCATACATAGGACCTGCTTATAAATTCCCTCTCCTTTGTACCGCCCTGTGCATTCTCATACAGGCACATCATGAAAAAGGTATTGGACAGCAGATTCATAAAATCAAACAGTTTGGCTTCCACCGGCTTTCCCTCACACTGAATCTGGTGCATGATGCGGATAACCGCCTTGGCTTCTGCACGCAGCACATGCAGATGACTCGCACCGATACAGCCGTCGGGCAGGACAAAACGATCCATCGGAATACTGTAGCGGGCATAGAAGGCATTCAGCTTGTTCAGCTCAGGCTCCCCTATGGCACACGCTCCCCGTATGGATCCATTGGCGTGATAGATCATTTCCATCAGTTGAAGGAGATCCTCCTGCGGAATATGACGAATGTGGTGTCTTGCCACAGATAGCATGGATGCCAGACGATCCGTTGCTATTTCATAATCACACAGTCGGCTTTCTTCCTTCAGAAAAGGATATGCGCAATATTCAACACTCATTTTTTCACCCTCACTTTCTTGACGATAGCGGGCAGAAAACATATAAAAAACTATATTCTCCACACCCAGCAGAAAACTCTGTTTGCATAACAGGCAAGTCTCCCGGCTTAATTTCATCCTACTCTTCACCTTCTCATACCAAATTGGTACAATGGTATCTGAATTTCGTCCATATCACGGTTGCTGGGGCAGCTGAAGATGTTCGCTTCCATTCCTTGTTCGGTATATCTCATACACCTGTTATGCTTTTTTTCATTCATTCGCTCTTAATTATAAAGGCATAGCGTTCTTCTGTCTATAGTAAATACTGCTTTTACTCTTCCCATTGTTGTCATGTGTATGGCAGCCTTAGCCTATGACAAGGTAAAAAAGCATCCCCTGTTTAAGAGATGCAATTTCATCGTTTTCTCGTCAGCGGAAATCCTGTATCTGTGCATTCTGTTTCTAGAGAGTATACATTGATGTATCCACCTTCTGAAATAGCTTTAGATAGGTGCTTTCATGCTCTAAAAAGAGAAACTAAAGGATCCTGCATTATTAAATAAAGCTGGGCTCCTATTACCTTGTTTCTTTATGCTAGCTGATAGGACGTTAGCATCTGCATGCTTTTCTACAAGCAGGGACAATAACGCAATAACGATAGTTGCTTCTGCCATTTAGAATATAAAATATCTGAAGCTTTTTTATAGAATTTCTAGAAGCGATAGCCTTTTCTCACCTATTTATCAAATCAGGATACCGTCACAATGATCCAGCTCATGCTGAATAATCTGTGCACAAAAGCCCTCATAGGTTTTAATTTTCTTTTTTCCATTGCAATCCATATAAGATACCTTGATTTTTTCATATCGCAATGCTTTTTTCTGTGTATTATGGCACAGACAGCCTTCCTCCGCTGTATAGCGCTTATCTCCTGTTTTCATTATCACAGGATTCAGCATTGTAACATAGCTTCCTCCATCCTGAAATACGATGATTCGTTTGAGAACCCCAATCATATTCGCTGCCATCCCTACACAATGATCAGCATGTGCCTGCAATGTATCCTGCAAATCCAAAACCGTCTGCATATCCTGTAATGTCGCAGCTTCACTACGACGACTGAGCAAAAATGTATCCTTCACAATTTCCTTAATCATATAGCTTCCTCCAATACCATTTACTTCAATTTTTTACATCCGTATGTATTATCGCAGAAACTGCGCGCATTCGCAAATACATCATAGTGGGAGCTGTCGCATCGACTGACCTTGTCCACTTCTTCGCCTTTGTAGTTATGAAGCCTCTTCTTTGAACAACGGACTTATGTATCCATTCTAAACGAAATCAATTTTAAATCCTTCGCTTCCTTTACTCCAGCATGCTCCAGCTGACAACGAAGCTCTTCCAGCACCAGATAGAACAGAAATTTCATTTCATTCACATATAAGCGTTCATCCTGTGATTTCATAGCATATTGAAGTACATCAAAAGCATGGAAAAATAATGACGAATAACGCTCCTTATCCAAATGACAAATAAATGGATATATCCATAGGATATGCTGTTTTAATTCCTCAAAAATGCTCTTTAGGCTTTCCTGCTTATTTACATCTATGATTGAATCACAATATTCACAGATTAATCTTACCCAATTTATACTTGTAATCTCTACATCTGACAGCGATTGTTTGATCTGTTCAAAGCGTTGTACCATACTGGTAAAGGAAATAGATGTGAACGTCTGACAAGTCAGCTGCAGAATCTGAAGACATTGCATACCTTCAATCACACGTTCTCTCACACCATTGTCCTCCAGTATGTCGCATATTCTGTTTTCATCACATCGAATCACTTTCATTCCCTTGCCGCCAATAGGCTCTATGACACCGGTTGCCTGAAGAATAGACATGGCTCTACGTAGGGTTGGTTCACTCACCTGATAGATTTCACAAAGATCCAATACACGCGGAAGACGACTCTCTACAGGATATTCCTTATAAATAATATCTTTGAGTAAACTGCTCGCCACATTATAAATCTGCCGTGGACGACCACGATAAATATTCCAGCAAAAGCCTACCTTTCGCTCGGGTTCCCGCTGCGGAAGCTTTGCATAGCGTTCCTGAGTTTTTCTGGAATCATCCTCAAAGTATTTTTTCGTTATTTCATATATATCTGGATATGCTAGTTGCTTCTGAAACACTGCATCAACAAAAGCATGTGTCTTCGCAAGATCGCTGTGCGCATAACTTCCTTGAAGCACCATGGAATTCTTAATATTTTCATAAAAAGACAGTCTTCCAAATATAGCGACCTCCATATAAAGACTGCAAACAAGAGGATTTCCAAATACAGACAGCACCTTTTCCACAAATGCCACGACTGTGCGTTCTCCCTGCATATGATCAATGCCCGCATGAATCGCAGTATAATGCTCCTCTGTAAGCAAACACAAAGCTTGGGTAAGCAAATCAGGAAGCAAAATATCACGTATCTCGCACAAATCCTTTACAGCATCCTTTCTTGCCAGAAAAAACTGGTTACAATTCTCTTTGCACTCTGCTTCATTAAGCCCCAGTGTAAGTCGAGAATGTCTTCCACGTGACATCTCTATGTAATGATTCTCCTCCAAAAGCTTAAAAGCTTGGATGACAGGACGCCTGGAAACCTGAAAACGTTCAGCAAACTGTGAAATCGTTGGGAGTTTTTCTCCCTGGCGGAATATTCCAAAGTGGATTGCTTCCTCAATATAATTATAAATCCACTCATGCAGACTCATTTCTTCTTTCATCCAATCATCCTCCTAGTGCTTTCCTTATCCCTATCTTAACATACCATCTCCCTGTCAACAAATGATTTAATGAGAAAAGCATTTGCTGACAGCATTCCGCTATGTAAAAGCACGCGAAGTAATAAAGAGCGATAGCTTATATGCATATCCAGCTTTGTTTCTGTTTCTCTCTAGTTATTCATATGACGCATACGGGCAGATTTTTTTCATGTAGCTTTACTGTTATTTCCTGCTTGATAAACAAAGTGATCAAAAGCTCGAAAACATTTTCGTATTCATTATACGTATAGCGTACTCTTTGAATACTCACGTAATCTGTGAAATAGTGGAAACAGAAGAAGGATACATATATATCTGCTGCAGGAATTTCCTGTGATTTCAGACAGAAATACCCTATATCCAGACCAATCTGTTAGAAAAAGTTTGTAAACTAATATTTAAAATAAAGCATCGGGTTAAGAAACAGCAATACGGCTGTTATTTTCTATCCAAGAGAAAAGTCTTGCGTCTTCCTATTCCCTATAGTGTTTTTTCAAACCGTACTGATTTCAATAATATCACGTATGTGAATCACTTTATCCACAATCTGAATGATGTGCAAATATTCAGGATCAAATCTAGACACCATCCCTTCCAGTTCAACATATTCCTGCTGATCATAATAAACAACTTTGACCATCTGGCCTTTTTGAATTTGTCGCAGTTTCCGATTTAGTTCCTCACAGGCATCTGAAGCAAGCTGCTTTCTGTCAACTACAACACGTTCCTTGCATTTCAGATAGTCTCGAAAGCCTTTCAGGGAATCAAAGGGCAAAAATAATTTAGCACGATTTGCGTGATTCTGTTCATTCTGCATTGTGACCACCTACAAGCTTATTACGAGAAACTGTTGTTGCCTTATCCAAGAGATTCATCCCCTTTATCACAGCATTCTTTCCAAACTTGTGTTTTATATCAAGCAGAGCCAACTGCAGTTTCTTCTCTTTCTCCAGAGCATCATAATCTGTAAACAAATCATATGTTTCATACATTTCATCAACTACATTACCAAAACTGATAGACAGCATATGCACAAGCTCCTGACGATTTACTGTTTCTGTATACAGCTGGATAAAGGCTTTTCGCAGATAAGCATATGAGTTTGTCATTTTGGATAGCTTTCTGGATCCTCCGGTCGCTTTTACATCACTCGCTGAATATCCGACATACAGACCGATATGATCAGTTACCCGATGAGATTCCACAAGATTCTGTACATTTAGCTCAACCATCTCCTTCAGTACCAGTAATGCCTCTTCATAATTGTAATCCTCAAATAAAATCTGACTGTTTGACAGTGAGTTGCTTTTCGATTTATACGCCTTAATTTCCCTGATGGTAATCGGTTCTCTGCCCCACGCATGATCTATCAGATATTCCGCATTCACACCGAATTCCCGATAGAGAATTCGTTCATCCAAATGGGCGATATCGTACATATCACATACACTATATTTTTCCAGCCGCTTAGAAATTCCACGGCCAATCTGCCAAAAGTCAGTTACAGGTCTGTGATGCCAAAGTGTCTTTCGATACAATTTCTCGTCAAGTATACCCATATTATCTTTGTTATGCTTAGCAGTTATATCTAATGCAATTTTAGCAAGATAAAGATTTGTACCAATACCTGCGGTTGCCGTGATACCGGTTGTGGAATAAATATCCTGCAATATCATATGAGCAAGCTCCTTTGCACTGACATTGTACATTTGCAGATATTCACTAACATCCAGAAATGCCTCATCTATGGAGTACACATGAATATCCTCGCTGGATATATATTTCAGGTATATCCCATAAATATCAGCAGAATACTGCATATACAAATTCATCCGTGGCATGGCGGTGATATAAGAGATATTATCCGGAATCTCAAAAATTCTGCATCGGTTATGAACTCCCTGTGCTTTCATTTTTGGTGATACTGCCAGGCAGAGTGCGCCTTTGCCTCTGGAAGGGTCTGCGACAACCAGATTTACTGCAAACGGATCGAGCTTACGCTCCACACATTCAACAGAAGCAAAGAATGTTTTTAAATCAATGCACAGATAAGTCTTCATCATATCACCACCTCTTCTTCACTTGCGATTATACTATCGTTTGTTGCATTTATCAACATAAAATGCAACTTTTTTTTAAAAAATCAATCAATTACACAAATTTAGGTGAAAAATATTGCAACATATGCGAATCTGATTTATAATGTTAAAAAGAGGTGAGCTATTATGCAATTAAAGGATATATTAAATGAATATAAGCGCCGGATGAGTGTTACAAACGACTATATTGCAGAGCAGGTCGGTGTCAATAAATCAACTGTTTCACGGTGGATGAAGGGTGAAACAAAGGTCATGAAGCCTGCTGTTATCGAAAAGCTATCCTATCTGTTAGGAACAGATGTAGAATCTCTATTGAAAGATTCTGACAGGTTTGAAAAGCCGCTGCTTGGAACAGCAAAGGCCGGATATGGATTATTTGCGGAAGAAAATTTTGCAGGCTACGAGGAGGTATCAAAAAGCGATTATTTTCGCGGCGATTTTTTTCTTCGTGTCTGCGGGGATTCCATGACAGGCGCGCATATACATGATCAGGATCTTATCTATGTGAAGCAGTGTGATGACGCAAAGAGTGGTACAATCGCTGTTATCCTGATTGGAAATACCGAGGTAACTATAAAACGAATTATAAAAAAAGAACCTTTCCTTATTTTGGAGGCAGCCAATCCTGCAGTACCTACCCGCTACTTTACGCAAGAGGAAGTGAGAGATCTACCTGTAAAAATAATCGGAAAAGTCCTGTACAGCCGATCCGATATCGCATGAATTCAAAATGCTTCACATACTGCAGGTAGTGCCTCCCGCTTTATCTGCGTTTATATATCAAATCTGTAATACCGTTATACGATTCAGAAGCCGTGAGCTTTAGTTCTAAGGCCGCTTTGCGTCCTTGAAATAATGGAATACCATTACCTAGAATAATCGGTATAACGGAGACATGGTAAGTATCAATGATATCACGCTCAATTAAAGGCTGAATAATATCTGCGCCACCGCATATCCAAATCCCTTGCCCCTCCTGCTTTTTCATATGCAGGATACTTTCACATATATCTCCCTGAATGAAATGAATATTTTCCTTACCGGCTAATTTTCGATGTGTAAATATATAGCTATCCAGATGTTCATAATACCAGTGATCCGAAGAAAGCTCTGTACCTATTTGATGATAAGTATTCCAGCCCATAATCACGGTATCAATATCCTGTATGAATTTTTGATATGACACCATATCATTTTGTCCGCTTTCCTGCCCCTGTAGCCAGTCAACAGAACCGTCCTTTTTCGCAATATATCCGTCAAGACTCATTGCAATAAATAATGTTACATTTCTCATAGTATCTCTTCTCCTTTGTATAAGCATATCATAAGAATATCGTTATGTATCAGGAGTATTCCCTTCAAAAGGATTTGATATTCACAATCAAAAGCATAAGCTTATAAAATCGAGAGAGGAAGCAGCCATATGTTCTCTGACTGATTTATTCAATCGTAGAGAGTGCATTCGGCATATAGAAAATCTCATTGCTGTTAATGACCTATCCTTCGCCTTTATTTTGATTGATGTCGATGATTTTAAAAGATCAAAGCTGTATATAATCTTACAAGGGTGATGAAGCCCTGATACGGGTAGGACTAATACAGTAAGAAAAAATGGCAAAAGCTAATTTCAAATCAATCAGGGGGATGGCATCAAAAAAGCATATGCCACCAATCCACAAAAATATATGCAGATTTAAATATGTTATGCGAATTCTGTTAGAGAATCAAAATCAGGAACAGGCGATAACCGAATTCTGGAGTTGATCGGCAAGGTTTTGGGTTGTGACCGCATTACGCTTTACCAAAACCATGAAGGCAGCCTGTATGTCAGCAATGCATGGTATAGTGATAACACGTATATTATCGATGATACAAAGCTATCAATGTCGATAATTTATCAGCAATCTGGATAACAGCAAGATAATCTGTACCTTCGTAACCATAAAAAATATAAGTGTTTTAGAGCTCCTTGCCTGTTTTAGCATGACCATAGTCTTCGTTTTTACATTATGATGCAGCATTCTACACTTCAAGAACTTATCTGTTTTGAAGACTGCCATGGATTCCGGAATGCAAGCAGAGAGGAACGTTATACGCTGAAAACAACCAGCAATCTGCTTCAACTGTGTTTATTCCAAGAGCGTTGAATTCTGGATATACAGTAATTCAAAAACAGACAGAAGGAATTAACATCCATTCTATCTGTTATCTTTATATTATCTCATTCCCGTTTCCAAACGGTGTGTATCAGCTTTCGCCAAGGAAATAATGTCCATATGCATCTGCCGCCATAATAGCCGCATATACCTTATCAGGAGTAACCTCAAACGGCATGTTATGCAGTGTATCATTTTCCGCACATGCCGCCTCTGCAACAGCCATAATTTTCTCTTTTGTGACTTCTGCAGCGCCGAGTTCCTCTAAAGTTACCGGTAATCCAATTTCAATACAGAATTCAATGACCTCCTGCAGATCAGCAGCTTCAACATTTTCTAAAACCAACTGTGCAATGGTACCAAACGCCACCTTTTCGCCATGATACATATGGTGACATTCTTCCAATACGGTCAGCCCATTATGAATTGCATGAGCTCCTGCAAGACCGGCACTCTCGAAACCGATGCCGCTGAGCAGTGTATTGGCCTCTATTATCTTTTCAACAGCAGGTGTACAAACACCTGCTTCCAAGGCAAGCTTCGCCTTTACGCCTTCCTCCATCAATGTTTCAAAGCATAGCTTTGCCAGCGCCATAGCAGCTCCGGTAACCTTACCACCTGCACAGCTCACCGCATCACTTTGCTCGCATGCTCGAGCTTCAAAATAGGTTGCAAGTGCATCCCCCATACCAGCTATGGTAAGCCTTACAGGAGATTTTGCAATAATATCTGTATCCATCAACACCAGATTCGGATTAGCGGGTAAAAAGAGATATTCCTCAAACACTCCCTCATCTGTATAAATGACGGAAAGTGCACTACATGGAGCATCTGTTGATGCTATGGTTGGGCAAATCAAAACAGCAGTTTTCTCGTAATGGGCAACCGCCTTGGCAGTATCAAAAATTTTCCCTCCACCAACGCCAATTACAAGATCACATGTGTTTTTCTTCATAACACCACGTAATCTCTCTATTTCATTCTTAGAACACTCTCCATGAAAATAATTGAAAACAAATGTACAGCCTGTACCAGCAAAGCTGCTTTCAATATCTTTTCCAATTCTGCGATATCCGCCCTCACTGATCAAGATTAATGCTTTTGTTCCATACCCTTCCGCGTATGCTCCCAGTTTTTTCATTTCACCAGCACCCTGCACATACTTTCCAGGGCTAATTAAGATTTTTGCCATGTTATCACCTTCCTCTTTCTATGGCAATTTACTTCAATACCTATTGTAAGATAGCGTTTTCACAAAGTCAATGAATCTTCTGTAAAAAACATTTTCAGATTTATCTGCTCCCGCAAGCGATGCCGATTACGGGGCATAGAAATATCCCTATAGAAAATAAATAGAACCATATAAATGAAATATCGCTATCATCCACTTCCATAGTTGTTTCCATTAGGAAACGACTATGCTTAATACAATAGATTGAAATAGCTGAGACATCAGCAGTGCCTTAAGCCGTAGACAATACCGTCTTTCAATCACAGGAAGCACAGCAATGCTGCACCATGGATTTCGATGATATCTGCATTAAAAAAACTGTGAAATGCCTATTGACTCTACCATTAGGGGAGAGTTTATAATAATTCATGACATATATTTCTATATAGAAGTAGCAAAGGAGTTAAAAATGACAAGACAAGACAGTATTGTGATTCAGGGACTGCATCAAAATAACCTGAAGCATGTATCTCTTACCATACCCAAAAATAAAATTGTCGTATTCACCGGAGTCTCCGGTTCTGGAAAATCCAGTATTGTATTTGATACAATTGCCGCAGAGAGTCAACGCCAGATGAATGAAACCTATACCGCTTTTATACGCGGGCGCCTTCCAAAATACGAAAAGCCAAAAGTAGACCATATCGATCATTTGAGCGCTTCCGTCATTATTGATCAGAGCAGACTGCAGGGAAATGCCAGATCAACTGTTGGCACCATCAGTGATCTGTACTCTGCTATGCGACTGCTATTCTCCCGGATAGGCTCACCCTATATCGGAAGTGCCTCCAGCTTTTCCTTTAATGATCCAAGTGGTATGTGCCCGGAATGCTCAGGACTTGGCAAAGTTATCGAGCTGGATATAAGCAAAGCACTGGATCCTGAGAAATCCTGGAAGGAGGGAATGGTCGATCTCCCTGCTTTTCATCCTGGAAACTGGTATTATCGCCAGTATACAGAATCCGGTTCATTCGATCTTGAAAAGCCGCTTAAAAATTATACCGAGCAGGAATACAATCTTCTTTTATACGGAGCGTACAAACGTGGAGATAAACGGCTGAATAAGCGCATTGAAGGTATTCACAACCATTTCTCACGACTTCTTATCAACCGTGATCACATGAGTTCCTCTGAGGTTTCAAAAAAGCGTTTAGAAGAGATGATTCAGGAAAGAGAATGTCCATTATGTCACGGTAAACGTTTAAACGAGCATGTTCTGTCCTGCAAAATCAACGGCTATACAATTGCTGATCTTTGTGAGATGGAATTTCTTCGATTACGGGATGTTATCAGTGAAATTCAGGATGCAAGAGCAGCTACTATTATAGAAACTCTAATCGCATCCCTGACACGCATGATTGATATCGGACTCCCGTATCTGAGCATGAACCGGGAGTCCTCTACACTCTCGGGAGGAGAAGCACAAAGACTGAAGCTGGTGCGTTATATGGGGAGCTCCTTAACAGGTCTTACCTATATATTTGATGAACCGAGCACAGGCATGCATCCACGAGACGTATACAGAATGACGAATCTGCTTCGAAAGCTAAGAGATAGAGGAAATACTGTTCTGGTTGTAGAGCATGATAAAGATGTTATCAGTATAGCAGATGAAGTAATTGATGTAGGTCCACTGGCAGGAAGAAATGGCGGCCAAATCATGTTTCAGGGAAGCTATGAGCAGCTTTTATGTTCAGATACACTTACTGGCAACGCAATGCGTGAACAAATCAGCATAAAACAACAGCCTAGAATTCCAACCGAATATCTTTCCATAACCGATGCAACCCTGCACAACCTGAAGCATGTTTCTGTGGATATTCCACTGCATATTCTTACAGTGGTAAGTGGCGTGGCAGGTTCCGGAAAAAGCTCCCTAATCCGCGATGTTTTCGCAAAGCAATATGAAGATCGCACCATTCTTGTGGATCAGACCCCAATAACTGCAACCGGTCGATCCACGCCTGCAACCTTTCTTGATTTCAGTAACGATATAAGAAAGCTGCTGGCAAGCGAGCATCAAATAGATGCCGGTATGTTTTCCTTCAATAGCAAAGGAGCATGTCCGCATTGCCATGGAAAGGGAATCGTGGTAACAGAGCTTGTATATATGGATCCTGTAACAACCGTATGTGAACTGTGTGAAGGAAAGCGCTATAGTGAAGAGGCATTATCTTATGAATATCGTGGTCATAATATAGCTGATATTATGGAGCTAACTGTAGCCGATGCCTTGGAATTCTTTAAAGGGCAGCAAAAGATATATAGAAAATTACGTACCCTGCATGAGGTTGGATTATCCTATCTGTCTCTAGGACAGCCTCTTTCAACACTTTCCGGTGGTGAGCGTCAGCGAATCAAGCTTGCAAAGCATCTCAAAAACAAAGGAAATATTTTTATACTGGATGAGCCGACAACTGGTCTTCACGCATCAGATATTAAAGGTATCATGAAGCTGCTGGAAGGCTTTGTAGAGCGAGGGAATACTGTTATTATTATCGAGCATAATCTGGATGTGATGAAGCAGGCCGATTATATTATAGATATCGGACCGGATGGCGGTACATCTGGTGGAGAAGTCGTATTCACGGGTACTCCAAAGCAGATGCTTGAACATGCAGATACTATTACTGCGCGTTACTTAAGAAAATCCTGTTGTGAATAAACAAGGTGATAGCTCTTCACATAGTGAAGGAAGAGCCAACGCCTACATACTGTAAAAAGAGAAGGTCATCTTCTCTTTTCATCTTTATAAGTATTTATAATTCTCCCGCTTTAAGCAAGGTACAGAGCCATCAACAATCTTATATGAATGAAATAAAACAGTTGAAAAACAGTTACTGAATTTGCAAAACATACCAATTGAGATTGAAAATTATCTTTCGCAGCATAACGATGTGCTTTTCTGTATCCCTTGCAATGCACTCATAATCGCCGCAGTATCAAGACTTTAAACATCTTCAGAATACATAAGTATCTATTCAATATTTCATACATGCTTGCATTGTGATTCTGTAGAATGCAGACAGCTTGTTAAGCAGACTTTCTCTTATGATAAAGGTGCATAGAAAGCAAATAAAATACAAGCATCAAAGCGAAACACCAAAGAAAGGCCTGAAACAGATATCCTTCTCCAACTGACTGTCCTAAAAAAAGTCCTCTAAGACTTTCCGCAAGAGGTGTAAAGGGCTGATATTCTGTGAATACCCACAGAAATTCAGGCATATTTGAAGATGGTACAAAACAGGAGCTTAGATAGGGCAGCAGCATACCAAAATAAGAGAAAGCGCCAACTGCCTCCAGAGAAGGACAGAACAGCCCCCATGCAATAGAAGCCCAGGTATACATCAGAGTAAATGCAAATATAAGTGCTATAGCAAGAAGAGCATCTGCAGAATGCATTTGAAAACGAAATCCCAAGAGTGATGCGGCTGACAAAATAACTGCCATTGTAATCCCTGTGCGCACCAGAGTTGCTGCCATGTGTCCATTCAAAACCGCTGACTTTGAAATATCCATACTTCGGAATCTATCAATGATGCCTTTTTCCATGTCCTCTTTCACGGATATTGCTGTCATTGAAGCACTGCTTGCGATTCCCATGAGCAGAATGCCTGGCAGCACATAATCAAGATAATCAAAATTAGGGATTTGTATCGTTCCGCCAAACACAAAGATAAGCAGAAGCAGCTGCATTAAAGGAAGGAATGCTGTCATAATCAATATTTCTACATGTCTTCCAGTGTGTTTCATACTGCGAAGCACCATGGTATAAGTGTCAAGAACACTTCTTATAACTTTATGCATATAATACTCCTTTTTGTTCAACCAGATGCAGAAACACGTCCTCCAGCGAAGCTTTTTTCTGGTGGAAGGAGGAGCACTGCACCCCATGGCTCTTCATCTGCGTCAGTATATACATTATATCTTCAATTTCCTCTTGAATCTGTAGGGTAATTGTAAGTGCCCTAGAATCAACCGCTATCATCTGTTTTGTGAATAATCCCTGCATTTTCTGAAAGCTTTTTAAATCTGAGAAAGAAAAAATCAGATATTCATTCGTAAAGCTGTTCTTAATTTCAGCTACACTACCATTTGCAATCAGTACGCCCTCATGAAGAATTGCGACCTGGTCAGCCAATTGCTCAGCCTCCTCCAGATACTGTGTTGTCAAAAAAATTGTAATTCCCTTCTCTTTTAGCTCCTCAATCATACGCCACATCGCATTTCTGCTTTGTGGATCGAGACCCGTTGTCGGTTCATCAAGAAAAATTAGGGAGGGCTTCCCTGTCAGACTCATGGCGATATCCAGGCGACGCTTCATCCCACCGGAATAAGTGGACACTCTGCGATTTCCTGCATCCTCAAGCTGAAAGCTTTTCAACATTTGTGATGCATGTTCCTTTGGCTTTTCAAGATGACAAAGTCTTGCCATCATTTCAAGATTTTCTCTGCCGGTTAATATTTCATCTACTGCGGCATATTGTCCCGTCAGACTAATCTTCCTTCTTACCTCGTCCCCCTGACAGCGAACATCATTTCCGAGAATTTCAGCATGTCCCTCATCAAATCCAATCAGTGTGGAAAGTATTTTCACAATCGTTGTTTTTCCCGCACCATTGGAGCCCAAAAGACAGAAAATTGAGCCTTCCTTCACCTGAAATGTAACACCTTTCAGCACCGCCTTATTGGGATATGCTTTTTTCATATCCTTTACAGCGATCGCATTCTTTATCGTCATAAAGACTCCTTTCCCTCATGATTTAAGAGTATATCCAGTATCCACTGCGGATTTGGATATGGAATATTCGCATGCAACTCATACGGAACAGCAAGAGCTTGCAATGTATTGGAAAAAAGATTAAGCAATGCATATGGATCCCCCTGCCGTATACTTCCTTCTTTTTGTCCTTTACGAACCACTTCCACCAACTGCTCTGCGTCCTGTTGTTGCTGTACGATTTTTTCATAAATACGAGGAGGAACACCTTCTTTTTTCTTCAACTGTGCAATCAGCATAAAAAATTTAGCATTCACTTTATCCTCCTTCAGACAATCCAGAACTGATTCGACAATTCCTCTGAAATAAGCAACGGGATCTATCTGTTCCAGATTAATCCATTCCTCATTACGCTGCAAAGCGATATCAACCAATGTCTCCAAAAGCTTTTCCTTAGAGGCGTAATAATGAAACAGCAGACCTTCACTTATGGATGCCGCCTTTGAAATTTCGCTTGTTTTTGTAGAAGCATACCCCTTTTCAACAAAGAGCTCCAATGCTGCCAGCGCGATTTCCTCTGCCTTCTTCTCTCTCTGTTCTTTCCGTGTTGTCATTCTATCCCTCCTTTAATTGAGTGATTACTCATTGAGTTATTACTCAATAAATATAACAGATAGTTTTACATATGTCAATGAGGATTTGAGAATTTCATGTAAATGCAGCAGCTTCCCTTATGACATGATCAAATTTGATCAGCTCTAAATTTACGAAATCCTTCAGGTTTCCTTACAGAACACCTGTCATACTGAAGAAAAACTACATAAGATAGAGTTGAAGTGAACCGCATGCAGAAATTTTGCTAGAGGAAACAAATATATAGATCCTATAGGACAAACAGAACGCATAGACCGAAAGGCTCAACCAAGGCAGGAGTGCAGAATAGAAAGTTTCCTGTAAATACATTATCCTTTATAGCAAATCTCTCATCACGTTTTCCACTGTATTTATTAACGGAATATTCCAGCAATAAGCACCACTGCAATAAATCTTGCTGTCACGCATGTTTATCAGGTTTCCTTTCACGTGAAAGCATCGTAGCAGGGGCAATCGGTGTTACACCTCAGCTTAACAACGTTTCTCAAACAGGCTTAGCGATAAGTGCCAATGTCACATTAACTGTACCAACAGTAAGTGTCAGTCAGGCATTTCTTGTAATTACACTGATCCGTGCAGATGCTCAGATATCCTTTCTTTACACATCTACCCTGCTTGCCAACTCTTTGACCAATGACTTCTGTGTTCAACAGGTACAGTAGCACGACAAAGCTTTACTCTTTGCTATAAAAACTCCCGGGCACTGTACGTTTTGACAGCAGTCCGGGAGTTTTTATACAGCAACTAAATCTACAATGAAAATAAATGTGCAAGAATTGAAATAACCTCTCCCAGCATGGTTGACATAATCAGCATGGGAAGCCCAGATTTCTTATCCTCCTTGGATACGATGATAATAATAGGAATGGCAAGTATTCCACCAAGCAGCCCACCCTTTATCCACCATACTGTATGGAACAGCTCCGTATTCAATACGATAAACGGCAAAGTAAAATAAAATACAAACGCTGATGCTATCGAATATTTATCCAGCTTCATTTTCACCATTGGCAGAATATCGACTGCTCCGATTACAATTCCCATCATACAGGTTATAAAAAATTTTTCCATACATCCTCCTTATTTTTCCTACACCTTATTAGACGGAAAATATCTATCCCTGTGACAGTTTTTATTTCATCAGTTTCAGAATCTGTCAATTTATATGCTCAGCATGCTATGAAAAGCATACTAATACCAGAACCTTCATACAAAAAAAGGTTCCAGCTCTATTGTGTTATCTCAATAGAAATCAGAAACCTCTTTTCCTGCAATACGTATGGTTTACAGACGAAACAACCAGCTGCTCTTTCCTATTTTTTCACAGCCTCAAGCAGCTCTTCCTTTTTCTCAAGAATACAGGCAGCTGCTGCACACGCCGGACAGTCGCAATATACCGCTCCCTCCTGCTTGATTTTTCTTGCATGCTCAGCGACTTGGACAGCCTTTTCTTCACCGAATATCTGTTTCCCCTGGTCTGATTCTGCCAGAGCTATCAAATCACCGATTGCGACAATATCCTCCTCCAGTTCCTTGATATATGACTGTGTTATTGGCTCAATTTGCCGAGTCCCTACCGCATCCAGCCATGCCTGAGCCGCTGCCTTTGCTTCTGCACTGCACGTTACCGCATCTCTAAGCTCCTTTGTTTTTTCTGTAATAGCATCCATCAATTTTTGATCCATAATCATACCTTCTTTCCTATGTATATTTTCATTATACATGCTTCCTTTATAAATGTCATTTTCTAAGTTTATAAATCTGATGTTTCTGAGTAGCTTCATTACTGCGCATACTGCCATATACAAAAGATCTGCACACTTCTGAGATCAGACGCTTTCTCTTTCCCTTTAAAGCTGACTCCAATCTGGAGGCATACAGCATTCAGACGGCTAACCGATTCCACAAGCTGTAATTCTGCAAAGACAAGCTATTTACAGGCTGTGCCTTATCGGACTTACAACATGCCAAGCAGACACAAATTAAAAAATACGATAGATGATCATCCATCGCTTTACAGAACTGTATTCAATGGTTCGCATTCTAAAAATTTTATGTTATAATACTTCCATGTCAAATTTTAAACTAAAGCTTTTGATCTATTTCGCAACGCTTTCTGCGAGTACGCTGCTGATTTCCAACCTGGCAGCTGTAAAGCTATGGAATTTTTTTGGTATCGCTGTTGATGGAGGTGTCGTAGTATTCCCGATAACATACATTATCGGAGATTTGATTGTTGAATTTTATGGAAAAAAGATTGCCAAAAATATTATCTTAGCTGGATTCTTTATAAATGTACTTGCGATTATCGTATTTTATATAGTAATCGCACTTCCTCCCTATGAAGGCTGGACTATGCAAACTGCAATGGCGAACGTTCTGGGGTTTACTCCCCGCATTATTATTGGTTCTCTGAGTGCATATGTTTGTTCAAATTTCCTGAACAACTACATATTCACCAGATTAAAAAATGGAAACGGAATCTTCGCTTCCAGCTTTATCGCGCGTGCACTCGGCTCCTCTGCCTTTGCACATATTATCGATTGTGTCATATTTGAGACAATTGCATTTATCGGCGTCCTTACTTTTCAGGAATTTCTGGCACAGGCAGTATTTGCTTATGTTCTGGGAATCGGCTTTGAAATCGTATTCTCACCGATAGAGGCATTCATAGCAAAACATTTACGAGGTAGGATGACAGATGACAGAATATAAGAATAACAATACATTCAGTTTTGAAATAGCAAAGAGAATTCCCGGTAAGCTTGGTCGTGCAGGGATTATTCATACACCGCACGGAGATATCAAAACACCGGCATTTATGAGTGTTGGAACGAAGGGTGAAGTAAAGTTTGTATCCATGGAGGATATGTACCAGATACAGGCACAGGCTATGCTGAGTAATGGATATCACTTACGAAATGCTTCCTTCGAGATTGCCGAGCGCGGTGGACTTGCGGCATGGGCCGGCTGGAACGGACCTACTCTGACAGATTCCGGTGGTTTTCAGGTGATGTCACTGGGATCCGGTATGGGGAAAGTTGTCAGTATGAAACGAGAAAATGATGTAATTAATACAGACCCCAAGGATCGGCTTGCACATGTTACAGAGGATGGCGTCCATTTCCATGATCCGTTTACAAAGCAGGAGGATTTCATCGGGCCTGAGGAATCCATGCAAATTCAATGTCGAATCGGTGCTGATATTCACATGGCCTATGATGAGCTGACATCCCTTGCGGACAGCTACGAATATAACGTAGAGGCTTTGGCTCGTACAGAGCGCTGGGCAATCCGCAGTATAAATGAGCACAAAAAGCACTGTGATGAGCTTGGCTATCATCAGTCACTTTACGGTGTTCTGCAGGGAGGTCGCTGGGAGGACCTGCGCCGCTCCACTGCCAGAAAGTTTGCCAACATGGATTTTGACGGTTATGGTCTTGGTGGCGCATTTTTGAAGGAAAGCCTTGGTGAAATTTTACGTTGGTGCTGTGAAGAGCTCCCGGAAAACAAGCCGCGGCATCTGCTTGGCCTTTCCCACCCTGACGATATCCTGATTGGTACAGAAATGGGGGCAGATACCTTCGATTGTGTGGCACCAACCCGTGAAGCAAGACATGGGAAGCTGTATACGAAGCACGGTCCATTCAATCTGGCGAAATTTACAGACAGTCCGCTGCTGCTGGATGAGAATTGTGACTGTCCTACCTGTAAAGCCGGATGGACACGCGGGGAGCTTCGTGCATTGTGGAAATCCGGTAATATCGAGGATAAACGCAAATATTATCGCCTCGCCTCTGTACATAATCTACGCTTTATTATTCGCCTGAGCGAGGATACAAGACAGGCAATTCTGGAGGAGCGATTTGCGGAATTTAAGGAAGCCTTCCTGAAAAGCTATTATCCGCAGAAATACAAATAAACAAAAAAGGAATATACGCCGATCAGCTTTTAAAAATTACATCGCACGTGTATTCCCTTTTTTTACGTTTTAGAATCATGGTCATGTCTTTAACAAAAAGAATCAAGCCGTTACAGTGCAGTCCCCTTTTTTGGAATAAACAGCTTCTTCATGTCAACTCCCTCCAGTGTCAGCAATTTGATTTTCACATCAATTCCTCCTGCATAGCCAGTCAGGCTGCCGTTTTTGCCAACAACTCGATGGCATGGAATGATGATGGATATAGGATTATGACTGACTGCACCACCGACAGCCTGCGCAGACATATTCTCCCTGCCTGTGATAACAGCCATTTTCTTCGCAATATCGCCATAGGTAATCACCTCTCCATATGGAATCTGACATAAAAGACTCCACACATTCTGGCGAAATTCTCCCCCAACGGGAGCCAAAGGAAGCTCCGCAATGGACGGCCGTTCCCCTGCAAAGTATCTGTCCAGCCACTTTTTTGCGGATACGAATACGGGAATATCCTTCTGTGTCATCCACTCCTCAGACAAGGTCCCTCCGTAATACTTCTGCCCCTTGATCCATAGACCGATCAGGTGATTACCATCAGAAGCCAGTGTAATATTCCCAACGGGTGATGGATATGTAGCTGTATAAAGCATAAGCTTGCCTCCTTTTTATGTGATTCGCAATTCATTGACCAATATAAGGCTTCCGCAGTTTAACATGCATTCTATTTGATATATAGAAGCTTTTATTGTATCGCAACATAGATATCGATTTCTGTATCAAAAGCATCATATCCAAGAAACCGCTCATCGTACAGCTCAAAGGAATCTCTGCAATCAAGAATCTCTTTCGTGGAAAGAATCCATGTTCCCCAGATATAATCAATTGTTTGCGAAAGTGTATGTAAACTGCCGTGATGTGTGAATACCGCATAGCGCCCTTTTTGAATCCTCCTACGCACAAAATCATCCGTAATTCTATCTGTTGTATTTACCTCGAAACCGATATCCTCATGGATCATATAATGGTTCAGTTTGTCAAAGGCTTCATAAATACCAAACCTTCTGCGCATTCTGTATTGTATGGGAAGCAGCTTATAAAAGGTTTCCCAATGCCCCTTCAGCTCTTCCTGACGGAGTGATACCTCAGTGCGTATGCCTGCAGTCTCGATTTCCGGCAGTTCTACAATATTTGGATGAACGTTGAGATGCTCCAGTAGGTGCGTTATTTTTTTGTCATCCAACCGCTGTTTTGCGGAGGTGAAAGTGTGAATGCGATTCCTTCGATATGTTGATGGATTCACTTTATAAACAGTTTTAAATGCACGGCTGAATGCTTCAGCCGATTCAAAATTATTTTCAAAAGCAATTGTGATTATCTTATCGTCTGTATAAAGAAGCCTTTGTGCAGCATTCGCCAGTCTGCGCTTCTTTATATAGCTTCCTATACTTTCCCCTAAGATAGCAATAAACTGACGATTCAAATGATAATAGGAATAGCCGGTGACTTTGGAGACCTCTTCGACACTCAATGCTTCATTCAGATGCTGTTCTATATAAATCACTGCCTGCTCAAGCACTCTTTTATAGTCCATAAGCTGCTCCTTTTATAGAGGAATCCATTCCAAAATTTCCTTATGATCCGTTTCTACAGCAAGGGAAATACACCTTTGTTCCTCCTGTATAGCATCTAAAGAATAACATTTCCAGGTATTTCTGGCAAGTCCGCCCCAGCATAATTCAATCGTATTATCAAAAGGAGACAGTATCATACTTTTGGTTGTACCAAAGCTTTCGTTATAATGATGAAAGCACAGCCCCTCAGGATAGTCGGATAACAGCAGTTCCTTTAAGGTATTCCGTGTAATATCCGTTTTATTGCACAATTTCCCTTCAATATAGCGATACCGATGCAGACTATGCTTAAAGGCACCCGTTTCCAGATGCTTAAAATCCTCCAATACTGCATGATTCGTTGTGAACAACAGCGCATCCTCTGCTGTTATACAGCGGATAGCTTTCTTTCCTGCAAAGGTTTGAACCAGAGCAGCATGCTCTTCCCTGTCAAGAATAATCATATTCATGTGAAAGGCGATTGGCATATCCTTTATATACGATAATGCTTCCTGTACATTACGGCAGTTTTCTAAAAGAGCTCTTACAACAACCCAGTATTGCAGGCCCTCTATTTCGGGCTTTCGCATATATGGCAGATTTACGACGGGTTGTCCACAGGATGTCATGGTAACCGCCAGTCCATGCTCATTCATGCCATCATCCCGCCCTGCCGCCAAAACTGAGGTACCCATATGCCTGTATTTGCCTGTTACACAGGTTTTCATGAAAGTAAAATCCTCAATCTCGTTGGAAAACTCAAAATTACGTGCAAGTAGCGGCTTTTTTTCCTTTGTAACGGATGAGCATACCGCTATTTGTGAACAATTCGGCACCAGATATGTCAAGTGGTAAAAGTATAATTCCTTGGCCTCAATATGGAGAGCATCTGCGATTCCTTTCAATTCATCACGCAATCCGGGACACTAGATATCCAACAGGCTATTTACCTTTTCAAACCTGTTCTGCATCATCGTGCAGTTGGGAGTAATGTACCTTTTCCGCCATACGGCATCTTTAGAAATCATGGTACCAAGGCGATATCCTATTTCATAACTTGACCCGCATAAGTGTAGAACACGTACAGTTGTTTTTATATGCTTCATAGAATCCCATCCTTTTCAAAGCTTTTTCACAGAAACAGCTTAACAGAATTTTTATTTGCATGCATGATATTTTATGCTATTTTCATGTACTGGTGCTGTTTGAATTATAGGTTCTTTCAGATACACTTTACGAATAGGTAAAAAAAAGGTAATGATAGACCATTGATTCTTAAGCACTGTTAATCAAGAAAAAAGCTTCAGTAAATAGGCCTACCCTTAAATCATTTTTACACAAATCATTAATTTTTTATACAGTTTAATATTTGAATCATTCAGTATCATATTATTCTCTGATCTTCTCACAACAATTATTACTAACGTTTTGTTAGTTGCAAATCCTTATAAATAAAGGGTATTCTTAACTTTTAGAACCTAACTGGAACCTCACCAGTACATGCACCACTACACACACTCATAGATTACCTTTGTCTTAGTATACTTATGAAAAAGGATCCAATTTCTATTTGAATATTAAGCCGTTTTCTTACTATTCTTTCTTAATTTTCACCAGACTTGAAATTATGTTTTGATATATTCCCTCTTCACTTTGTTTATTTGATTATAACTTTTTAATGAAGCTCCTTGATTATTTTTATACATCATCTTCCTCAAATATCTTTATTTTTTGATATTCCTTTATCTCTTTTCAGTATTGATTGCCTATCGATAACTTTTCCGATTCTACCTCTCACCTGAATAGAAATTGCTGATTTTCTTTCTTCATCTAAGAAAGGATTTTTATCGAGTATCTCATAAACAAATTTATCAAAACCACATAATTTATCTTTATTCAGCCAAGACAAATCATTTACCAAATGTAGCTGTTCTTCTGCCTTTGCTTTGAATGGCTTACTCTTATATGTTGTACCAATCAACTGTGTAGGTGTGGTTGCCCATAATGAACTACCACTATCATATATGGGCGCTATTCTTTTCCATTTTAAATCAACGACATTTCTGATTGCGCCAAAATTACGATAATGGCGATCATAGTTTCCAAGTATATAATCACATACTAGCATCTTATTGACTTTTGTTCTTACATCAGGAATTCCAAGTTCACAGCATACATTTATATAATGCTCATACAAAGATTCACTTCCTCGTAATTTCTTTGTGGCATCAATATAAAAGGCGGGTACTAATTCTTCGTTTTCACTAACCATCGTTTCACAACAGCAATAAGCGATTCTATTTTCTTCTATTAACCAATAAGGTACAAACTCATCTTCATTTAAAATTCTCTCATACAGTTTGGTTGCAATGACTTCGTTATAAGGCTCCTGATTGTTTAGTGTATTTCCGCTCTTAATCAGGCATCTCTTGCCATTGATTATTTTCCATTTTTTTCTTAGATTTCCATCGCTTGAATTATCCGGACTGAACATATCAAGGCTATCTGTATATTCAATTTCGCCCATCAAAAGTTTTCCCATATCTTCACTGAAATTATTCGTAAAGAAATTCACTTTTTCCCATGTTGCAGATGACTCCTTCTCTTTTATCCAATACTGATCACTCAAACTCAAACCAAAACATCTCTCTAATAACTCAATCGAATCGGTGATATCTAACTCTTCCAACACCTCTTTAAATTTGCTTCGTGACGCAGGAATAGCTCTATCTCTCCACCAGTTATTGAAAGACTTTCTTGAGATTCCAGTCTTATTGTCTATAATACCTAAAGGTGCATATTCAGGATGGATCAAATTAGTTACTTTATCTATATTATGCGTTTCTTCATCATATAAAAAATCCAAGACCGCTGTATCTTTATTCATTAATCTGAATTCCATCTTTTCTCACCATCCTCTTTAATTTATCAAACCTTTATCGATATTATACCATATGCTATCTTCACTTTCACTACATATTATCTTTCACATTCTTCTGCAAATATATTCTTTTTATAATACTAATTTCTATCCGATTAACTATATGTTCAAATTGAACATCAAATATTTTCCTATGAAAACATCCTATATTATACACAAAAACTTACGCCAGATTTTACATCGAAGGTTACGCTAAAATCCGTAAGCGTAAAATAGGGTACATCTTTTAAAGAAAGCCGTTATCTGCGAGAATAAATATCGTAAAGATAACGGCTTTTGTTTATTTACTCTTACATCTAATTCTAGAAGGTAACTCCTTGCTATATGGCAGTAGTTTTCGGTAATCCTCTTCTTTAGGGTTATTGATATTTGTAAGTTCATTTAAGACATATTCTAGATACTCATGAATATCCAAATGATTCAACTTTGCACTTTCAATCAAACTGTTGTATATCGAACTACACTTGACTCCACTCTTCGTGTTGCTGAACAACCATGCTTTTCTTCCTATTACGAAGGGTTTGATCATTCGCTCACCGCGATTCTTGCTAATCTCTGCTGACCCGTCGTTTATGTAATTGGAAAGATCATTTTTAAGATTCAACGCATAACTGATAGCGATCCCCATCTTTGATTTAGGAAGATATTCTTCTTGTAATTTTTCTAGATATTGGAAAAGATCGTCAAATGGATTTTCTGCGTGCTTTGATGTCGTTTTCTAATTTCTTCGGTCATCAATACAGGAATCAAGAACTATTTTGTTATCATTCAAAGTGAATACGAGCTCATCTTTCATCTTCAATGAAACGGGTACAATATCCTTTACTACCATTTATCTTGCAAGGCATATTTATGATTTTTGAAAGCCTGATGCTTGCTGTTCCTCAATCAATGCGTTCCAGTCAAAATCATACTTCTTTTTCATTATAGTCACCTCCGTGCCTATAGTATCTCATAGTTATCAGTTTATTGTAATGTGTGCTCTATTTAACGTTTACCAAAATCCTACGTAAAAACATTGAATTTGTTACCTATTATTGACCACCCGTCTGAACACGCACAAACACACGCTCACGAAGGTACTAAAAAATCCCATAAAATGGGGTTTTTTATGATTCCACGTAAGTTTACGTGAGTATAGAAAACAAGTGCTTTCTATCTCTTTGTTAGTTGCAAATCCTAATAGATAAAGGGGCTTCTTCACTTGTAGAACCTAACTAGAACCACCCCAGCACTTATGAACAACTGCACACACTCATTTATCGCTAATTTATAAATTATAAAAATAGATTAAACGCAGTAGAGTTCCACAGTTCTCAAGTGATATGGTAATCCCATATCCTCATATATCTTCATGAACCCATCAGCAAATTTCTTAACGAATTCTCTATCAATAGTAGTTGCTAGAGTTTCTCCATTATATTTTGCTGTACTTGTCCAATTATATGAACCATGCATGACATAATCCATATCAATAATACGATACTTATCGTGCATTCTATTACTACCATAGTAATCAAAATGTTGAACAAGAACTGTATCAAATTTTTCTTTTAACTTTGGTAACAATTTGTTGTTGGCTTCTTGAACTGAAATCAACACTCTGATATTCAAACCTTTTTTCCATAAGTTCCTAATTAATATTATTCGTAAACCATGCCACTGCAATCCATATTAGATATTTTGCAGCTCTGATTCCTTGATAAAAAAAACTCCTGTAAAGAATTTGATTGAAATTCAATCAATTCCTTTAAGGGGCTGATTATTAT
>SKEY01001110.1_pt1 | contig 37033 bp, 25 predicted proteins | sample 4843871 | NCBI WGS metagenome assembly SKEY01 (sample SAMN11008797, study PRJNA524170) | human gut metagenome | biome: Human fecal sample; material: Feces; isolation source: fecal sample from pouch patient p36 | host: Homo sapiens | place: Israel: Tel-Aviv | collected 2016-12-04 | reverse complement strand
CGTCTCCTTTCTCCTATATCAGACCGGTCATCAGGAAATATTGTATAAAAGCTTTTCTTTATGTGCTTCTACTTATTAGACGTGCAAACTCCCAAAAAAGTTGCAATTTTTTTTAACAATCTCAGAAAATCCCCAAAAGATTAGTTTGAACACTTCCATGCTTTTCATGATTATCAGTCAAGGTGCTATAAAATATTCCAGGTACTAAAAACAGCCGTACCATGTGCTTTTACATGATACGGCTGCCAATGATTCCAGCCCCTCAGGACAGATCAATCAAAAATCATATTCTCTGTCCCATCAGGTTTTAAAAATACTGTTTTCGAAATTCCATTACATTCCAGCGTTACTTTCTGCTCATGGGAAGAACAGAGGCGAACCCTGTGTATCCTGCCCTCTCTCCATTCAAAATCAACTGTGATGTCACCCTGTACCTTCATTCCCCGGACATTTCCGTCTTTCCATTCATCTGGAAGTGCCGGAAGTAACAGGATATGCCCTTTCCTGCTCTGGATGAGCATCTCTGCAACCGCAGCTGCAAAGCCAAAATTTCCATCGATCTGGAACGGAGGGTGTGCACACAGCATGTTGGGATAAATGCCGCCTCCCACACAGGAAATATTTTCCTCCCTGGTATAACGGAGCTGGTTTTTCAAAAGCCCCAGTGCATGTTCCCCGTCCCGGAGTCTGGCCCAGAGGCAGGCCTTCCATGCCATGCACCATCCGGTTCCCTCGTCCCCGCGCCTTTCCAGTGCCACCCGGCAGGCTTCCAGAAGCTCCGGGGTGTTTTCTGTGATCAGGTTCCCGGGATAAAGACCATACAGATGGGATACATGGCGGTGATGGATCTCTGTTTCCGGATAATCCAGGAACCATTCCCGGATCTGTCCAAAGCTTCCCATCTTAAATGGCGGCAGTTTTGAAAGTACCCGTTTTACATCCTCTGTCTCTCCCTCTATGCCCAGGATGTCACATATTTTCAGGTAGTACCCAAACAGTTCTTTCAGGATGCTGATATCCATGGTGGATGCCATTCCCACACTGTGGGATTTTCCATCTTCTCCACAGAAACGGTTCTCCGGGGAAGTGGAAGGTCCGGTAACATAGTATCCCCCATACGGGAACAGGAACCCAAGATAGAACTTTACGGCTTCCTCGATCACCAGATATGCCCTGTCTTTCAGGAAATCCAGGTCTTCTGTATAGCAGTAATGTTCCCAGAGATGCCGGCAGAGCCATCCGGAACTCATGGGCCACATGGAATAGGAACAGGGATCCTCATCCTGCCCGAAATATCCAACAGGTCCGGAGTGTCCCCAGATATCCAGGTTGTGGTGGCTCACCCAGCCGGAAAGTCCATAGACCTCCCTGGCTGTCTCCTTTCCATCCTCTGCTGTCCGGCAGATCAGGTCAAAGAGTGGTCCCTGGCATTCGCCCAGGTTGCACCTCTCAGCCATCCAGTAATTCATCTCCGTATTGATATTAACGGTGTAATTACTGCTCCAGGGGGCACGCATCCTGTTGTTCCAGATTCCCTGGAGGTTTGCACACTGGCTTCCCGGTCTGGAGGAACAGATCATCAGGTATCTGGCATAATGGAACATCATCTCTGCCAAACGGTTTTCCCTGGTGTCGTTCAGTGATAATCCCATACGGTTAAAATATTTATGGTATTCTCCCAGATGCCTTTTCTTCAGCTGTTCATAATCCGGATCTTCCAATACTTCCATACACTCTTTTTCCAGCTGTGGTGTATCTGCATTCCGTCCAAAATCTGTATTTCCTGTAAAATAAACAAATATATCCTGTTCTCCCTCGATCAGGAGTTTACCATCACAGCATTTCACACTTCCCTGCGGTACAACAACCTTTACAGCCAGTGTAAACCGGATCCCTTTTCCATCCTCATAAACAACCGGTGCCGGGCAGTCATAGTATGGCGGTGCCACATAAGAGGGTGCCCGTCCGGAAAGTAAAACGGTATCTTCACAGTTTTTTATTTTCTCATATCTGATCTCACTTTCCAGTGAAATCCCAAGATGAAGTTTCTGTCCGGGGGCTGCCTGGAAATGGACTGCCAGCAGAGGATCTGCCATGCTCACAAACAGCTCCCTTTTATACCCTGCAGATGCCACTGTTTCCACCGCATGGTTCAAAGAGAGCTGGCGCACATATCCGCCAGGTGCCTGTCCGGACATCTGCAGACTCATGTCCAGTCTGCCAGCCGGGAGGTAACTGTCCGTCCAGTCACCCAGGATATGTTTCCTGCAATAATCTTCTGCCTCCTGATGCTTCTGGTCCTTAAGCAGCTTTCGCAGATGCCCAAGGTCAGCATGACCGTTTTTATTCAGCTTTGAACTGCCATCACCGGACCATAAAGTATCAAGATTCAGTTCAAGTGTTTCATTTTCCAGACGGCCATAGGACATCACTCCAAGAGTTCCGTTTCCGAGCGGCAGTGCCTCATTCCAGGCTTCTGCCGGGCTTTTGTAGCTCAATATCCAATGGTCCATTCTTTTTTATCCTTTCACTGCTCCTGCTGTCATTCCTTCGATTACCCACTTCTGTGCAAAAATGTAAACAAGGATAACTGGCAGGGATACAAGAACAACGTCCGCACATACCAGATTCCAGCTATGGCTGTACTGTCCGTAGAAATTATATACTGAGAGCGGAAGTGTCCATTTAGATGATGAATTCAGCAAATACATAGGAATCTGAAGTTCATTCCATACCCACATGAAACTCAGAATACCTGTGGTCGCAAGTACCGGCTTCAGCAATGGCAGGATTACTGTGATAAATAATCTTCCGCCTATTGCACCATCCATAACAGCAGCCTCATCCAGTTCTTTCGGAATGCCCTTGATAAAGCTGGTAAACATCATAACGGTAAATGGCATGTACAATGCAGAATAAACCAGGCAGAGTCCAAATCTGAATCCATAAATTCCAAGTTTCTGCATCAGCTGGATAGTCGGCATAGCGGCAAAGGGTGCAATAATACCAAGTGTCATGATTTTGTATATCACTCTGCATCCTGCAGTATCTCTTCTGACAATGATAAAACTTAAAAATGCAGCCAACGTAACTATCAACAATACAGAGATTACTGTAATAAATACACTGTTAAATAATGATTGAATGAAATCTTTCTGCAAAACCGTCACATAGTTTTCAAAGTGCCATTCTTTTGGCAGAGAAATACTCATATAGGAAGACTCAGCCTTGCCTTTAAATGAGGTAAATACTACCATAAGGATTGGATATATGGTAAAGATACTGATAATCCACAGAAATATTTCCAGTATTGTATTTGTTTTTTTCGTTTTCTTTGTCATATCAAGCCACCGTTTCCCATCTCGAACTGAATTTCTGATATACGAAGGATATGATAGCAAGGATTACAGTAAATACAAGGTTTACAGCAACCGACTGTGCATATCGTCCAGCAGACATCTCGTTCATCATTAATGTACCGAAACTCTCTGTTGCATTACCGGGTCCGCCTCCTGTCATTACATAAATCAGGTCGAACATTTTCAGCCCATAAATCAGGCTGAACAGAATGTTAACATTTACTGTTGGCATAATCAACGGAAGAGTAACATTCTTAAATATCTGCCATTCAGATGCTCCATCCAGTTTTGCTGCTTCCAGATAATCAGAAGAAACGGACTGAAGACCGGCCAGTGTAATGATGATTGCATATCCTACGTTTCTCCATACTTCAGCAAAACAGATTGAGAATATCGCAGTACCTCTCTCTCCAAGCCACTGTATATTGGCAATACCAAAGAAATTCAGGATTTCATTTAAAGTCCCGTGTCTGGTCTGAAATACAGCACTAAAAATCAAACCTACAACAAGGCAGGAAAAAATGGATGGTATGAAATATATTGTACGAAGCGCTGTCTGTGTCTTGATCTTCCGATTTAAAATATATGCAAATACAAATCCTAAAAAGGTAACCAGTACAGTTTTTACGCCTGCATAGATCAGTGTATTTGCAAATGCAACAGGTATTTTTGAATTTTGTATGACTGATATAATATTATCAAGTCCGACAAATTTCAGGTTTGTTGTCCTGGCTGCACTCCAGTTGGTAAATGCGTACAGGTATCCCACTGTAGAAGGTATAATAAAGAACACTGTAAACATTAATACCGGAATGAGTGCCAGATAAAATGGATATACTTTCTTACGGTTCATAATCCAACCCCTCGTTTTTATTTAGCAAATGACTCCAGAGTTTCAATTCGATCTTTATCCATAAGATCAATACACTCTTCTACGGAAATATCGCCTGACATAACCTGGAGAAGATCTTTTCCACCTTCTGTTCCGTTATATCCTACAATTTTCGGTGAGCAGGATGGACGGATCAGCTTGTCAACATTCTCCTTATTCTCTTCATACTGGGTTGAATTTACATTTGTTGTCTGTCCTTTGAATACTGCAGCTGTGGATACACCGTCAAAAGCCTGGTTATAATTTTCCGGATCAGCCATAAAGTTAATAAATTCTGTAGCTTCTTTTACATGCTCTCCGTTCTTATTAGCCATAAACAGGTTAACATTACCACCTTCATATGTACCTTCATCACAGGTTCCCATAAAGATTGGCATGATGCCAAAATCTTCAGATTTGTAATCATAAGATTCATTGTCATAATCTGTATCAAACCAGGTATCCCAGCAGAACATCATGGCAGCTTCACCAGTTCCAAGTACCTCACTTGCATAATCCCATGAATCAGATGCAAAATTCTTTCCGAAATAACCTTTGTCTGCTGCTGACTGGAACCATGTTACAAGATCCGTAAATTCTGGAATGTCTGAATACTTCATTTCATTGTTGTTTAACTTCTCAATATATTCCGGATGCTCTTCCATAACCGGGTCAAGTCCAAACTGATATGCAATCGGCCAGGAATCTGCTGCTGCAATATAGATTGGCTGGATACCATTGTCAAGTAATGTATCACATACCTTGTCAAATTCTTCCTGATTAGTAGGAACTTCCAGATTCAGCTCCTTAAAAATCTCCTTATTATAAAGGCATCCGGAATGTGATGCTTCCCAAAATGGAACTCCAATAACTTCATCCTCATATGTAGCCTGTGGAAGGATTGAATCGTCAATATCAGAAACCCAGTCTGCATCTGAAAAATCAACAAAATTCTCAATCGGGTTAAAGTTACTCAGATTGCTGTTTCCGAAATGTACATAGATATCCGGGATATCACCTGTTGTAAACTTTGTTAAAGCAATGTTTTCTGCACTGTCTCTGTCCAACCCCTGCTGGTCGATCTTGTTTCCGGATTCTTTCTCATATAAAGAGATTATCTTCTGAATATAAGGTTTTGCCAGGTCATCTGCGTTCATGTACAGAGATAATGTAACACCATCCGCTGCACTTACGTTCGTTAATCCCATTGCAGAAACTGCCATAGCGGCTACAGTTCCGAATACTACTATTTTTTTTCCTTTCATTTTGTAAATCTCCTTTCTTTCCCCTAATTGGTTTGTAAGTGCATTATATAGTTTTAATTTGTCACTTTCCATGGAGAAAAAGAATATTTCACCTGTAATTTTATCCAATTTTCCATATTTAAAATTAACTATGCTATAATATAACTATCAAAATTTCAGCGGAGGCCGACCTATGAAAAAGAAATTTAATATCTTTCACAGAACATCCTTTCAGAAAAAAATCTATATCTCCTGTTTTTTGCTGAACCTTATCTTACTGCTGGCATGTTCTGTTTTTTTCTACAACTATACACAGAAATCCCTGAAAAAAAGTTCTGTGGATTCTATTATCAGTAATACCTCCATGCTCTCAGACAGACTGGACATGATGATAACCAACGCAGACAACACCTTAAAAAGCCTGCAGACAAATGAGACTCTTCTACAGTATGCAAAGACAATCACCGACTCCCCGGAGAATTATTTTTCCAACCATATACCGGTAAACTCCATATTCAAAGATTCATTCCTTATGGCCATGCATGCCAACGGTCTTTATGGCTCCGTAAGCTATTTGAGTAACTATTATGATAATGTGGAGGTATGCAATACAAAATCTGATTATAACTATCTGAAGAAGGAATATCTGAAAGACAATGACATTCTTACCTGTTATCTCAACAATACTGCCTATGTCGATTATGCAGCCCCTCATTCAAATTTCTGGAGAAACAGCAAAGATTCATTTTCAATCATCCGTTCCATGCGTACCGTATACGATAAATATGGGTTGCTCATCTTCGATTTTGATGTAGACGTACTCAAGGATTTGCTCAATGAGTTTAATCAGCCAGAAGACCATTCCATCGCAATCCTTGACCAAGACCAAAAACTGGTATATAACAGTGATCCGCAGACAGATACCAGCCGTCTCTATCAGACATACTTAAAATGCACTAAAGATAATTCCAGCCATGTTTTTTCATTTGAAGATACGAGTTTAAGCTGTTATACGGTATCCCCACTTACCGGCTGGACATTTATCCTCACAAGCAGTACCGCTACTTATATGAGCAGTATGAAAAACCTGATTTTAACGAGTGCCCTGCTTTTCTTCATATTGGGAATTGTTATGTCTTCTTTCCTGTTTATACTGACACGTATGTTAGTCCGCCCAATGAACGAGCTGGTTCATCAGTTAGAAAGTATTGACCCTGATTCCAACATTCAGCTAAAACCAACTTCAGCAAGCTCTACGAACGAGATTGTATTACTGACCCAGACAATTCAGAGTTATCTTGCTGAAATTTACAATAAAACTGTATTGCTGAACGAATCTCGCCGCAGGGAATTTCAGGCCCATTATGAGGCTATGGAAGCACAGTTGAATCCCCATTTTCTCTACAATACCCTGTCCGTGATCGGAATGACCGGTCTCAACAGTGGGGATACTACGGTTTTTCAGATGTGCAGCGAACTGGCAAGCCTTTTACGTTATTCTCTGTCATTTACGGGTCAGGCAGTTGAACTGGGACAGGAAATTGCCAACGCCAAAAGCTATCTATACATCATGAAGATACGCTATGAGAATGATTTTATATGTACATGGGAACTGGATTCTTCTATCGAAAAACTCCATGTACCAAAATTAATCGTTCAGCCTGTCATAGAAAACTGTTTCCAGCATGGGTTCCGCAAATCCGGATGTGAGATTTCACCACCATGGAAAATAAAGGTACACTCCTGGTGTGATGATGCAAACTGGTATCTTTCTATCAGTGACAATGGAAATTCTTTTGATATGGAAGTATTCAGCAACCTGCAAAAGCATATCCAACATTTTAAAGTAGCAACCGATGCCACTGTCTCCCCCACTCTTCCCGAACGTCAGGGCTATGGTCTGGAAAATACGGTTTTACGTCTGAGTATTTTTTATAAAGGAAACGCTTATTTTAATGTTACAAATGATAATGACTGGGTAACAATAACAATCGGAGGTCCTTTGGGATCTTCCGCAGCAGAAGATAACATGGAGGAATTAGCATGAAAATCATAATTGTAGAAGATGAACCAGCTATCGCAAGAGGAATCGCAAAACTTTTAACGATCACTTACAAAGATATAATAATCCTGGATGTCTGCCTGAATGGAAGTGAGGGAATGGAGAGCATTTTAAAGAATCAACCAGATCTTGTTTTTACAGATATCCGTATGCCAGTCATGGACGGATTGGAAATGATTCGTCAGATTCATGAAAAGAATTTCTTTCCTCAGTTTGTAATATTAACTGTTTATGCGGAATTTGAATATGCACGCACTGCCATGAATCTTGGAGTCAAGGATTATCTTTTGAAACCAATTTCCATAGAACCACTCAGAAAAATCATAGACTCCAGCCAGAAACAGATCAGCAAAACTACCAGGATTCTTCAGGAAGACTATCTGAAAAGAATAATATCTTTTAACAGTCGCGAAACTTCCGATAAAAATCCTTTACTTTCCTGTAACTGTACTTTTATGATCCTGTTTGCAGGATCCCTGTGCAATAATATATATACAGAAAGCATTTTGCACAGTCCTTTACAACCAATAAGCCGTGAACAGATTCAGAAACTGGAGACCACTTTCCAGGCCTCAATTATTGTGCTGCCAGGAAGACATTACAACGAATGTATTTATGCTGTAATTACTCCTAGTTCTTCTGATGTGGATTTAGATGGCATTGCCAAAAATATTTATTCGCTCCACGATAACAGCGAAGAACCATTAAATCTGGTAATCTCCAATACCTGTACAGATGGCAGAGAGCTTTATTCTATCCGTCAGGAAGCATACCTTTATGCCCTATTCCATATCCGTTTCGGTTGCAGCAGAATATTCCATATTAAATCTGAAACCGATACCAATATTGCACCTTCCCCTGAGATCAAACAGATATGTTCTAACCTTGGTGAATACATCAAAAGGCAGAAGATCTCCGACTGCCTCCGATCCATGACAGGTTTCTGGAATAAAAACGAAGTCACACAATTCCAGCTTGTAACAGATCTTCACTATTTTTTCAATACTCTGGAACAGCTCCCCATTCAGTCACATGGACAGCTTATATCCAACATTGATGAAATTATCGGCTCCTGCCAGACATACTCCGACCTGGAAAAAACAATCCTGGACGAAGTAAACCAGTATCTGGGGTATACAGATGATTTTACAAAACGGGATCAGCAGACTCTGGCAAAACAGGTCAAAGAATGGCTGGATGAGAACTTTACCACACAGATTACATATAAGATATTTCAGGATCTTTTCAATCTGAACGAGAAATATATATCCACCCTGTTCAAAGCAGAATACAATATCACTCCTAGCAGATATGTAGGAGAACTTCGCCTTAACATGGCAAAAAATCTCATGCAGAACAATCCGGAAATCCGGGTGAAAGATGTTGCTGAACTGGTTGGATTTACCGATTATTTCTATTTTAGCCGTGTATTTAAATCCCATGAGGGCGTTACACCGAGTCAGTATATTAAATCAATCTCCAATACTGATTCTGCATCGGAAACAAAATAATTGCCAGAATAGCATAACCTGTCAATTAATAATTTTTATACAGTCGACTTTAAATAAAACTATCCCAATAAGTACAAATGATTTATACTTTGTACCTTATTTGGGATAGTTCTATTCTACATCAATATGTCTATCTATTTCAGAACATATATTATTTAATTACTATTTTAATCTCAAAATCAAATTCTTCTGCATCCAGACGATACTGCTCTGACAATTCCGGTCCACAGCTGTTAGAACCGATTCCGTTCTGTGCATAATCCAGACATACAACAGTACTTCCACACGGCTGAAGCTCGTAGCTGTGTTTTTTTGTTGTCAGTTCTTCCTGTGTATATGGTGATGCATTAAAGGAGAATGTCTTTTCTCCTGCTGCTGCAAAAGTAAGATCCATTCCTTTGAGGATCAGATAATCACAGTCTGTATGGCTTCCGTTTTCCTGTGGACGCAGATAATCTTCATGCATCTCATGAATTTCCGCACAATGTCTTCCATGATGACCTGATCTCTTTTTATCTACATAGCTTTCATCCGGTCCGATTCCATAGTATTCCGCATTGTCAAATTCTTTATTAAGAAACAGCCGGATTCCAAACCTTGGGAGCATCGGGAATTCCATATCCCTCTTTACATTCATTTTTACACGGATTGCACCGTCCGGAGTTATGATCCACTCTGCATTCACGTCCAGAATTCTCTGTACAGTAGGTGCTGAGACACTCATAGTTCCTGTAATATGTACCTGTCCGTTTTCAATGTTGCAGAAAGTCTCATATGCCCTTGCATAGCTCTGGTCATAATGTGCATTCATCCATTCCAGTTTGATCTTACGGTCATTGTCTGTCGGAGCTCTCCAGATGTTCAGTTCCATTGGTCGATCAAGGATTTCTTTGCCATTTACGTTCAGTCCTTCAAACAGTCCTGTCAGGCGGTTAAATACATAGGTGGTTTTCTGTCCTGCATGGATTGTAAAGAATTTATCATTTTCTTCCACTGTAAGAATATCATCTGTTTCAGATTCTGAAAGAAGCTCTGCTGCTTTCTGGTTTCTTCCATCTGCATTCGTTAAGAGAATCTCATCAAATCCCAGTAACGTATCCGGCTGCATAAGCGGTGTGCCATTTTTCAGATAATAGAATACTCTCAGATAACATTTTCCCTTGTCCGGTACAGAAACAGGAAGTTTGATTTTCCCTTCGCCATGAGTCGGGATACTCTCATCCAGATTTATATGAGTCACATATTTGGCATCTCCATCAATGCTCATTTCATATATTAAATAAATGTAATCTTTTAAATCTACATAGTTCATATAATTATGAAGTACAGCATCACCTGTTTCCTGGTTATAATGAAGTACTCTTGCAGGTCTGTATATGTTCTTATATTCTTTCAGCCCGACATGTGGCTTTCTGTCCGGATATACCAGTCCGTCCATGCAGAAGTTTCCATCGTGGATTTCTTCCCCGTGATCGCCGCCATAATAGTAAATTGCTTTTCCATTTTCGGCTTTTCCCTTATAAATCGCATGGTCGCACCACTCCCAGACAAATCCGCCGCAAAGTGCATCATATTTCTGGATAAACTGGAAATAGTCCTCCAGATCTCCAGGGCCATTTCCCATAGCATGGCAGTACTCCACCAAAAGGAGCGGTTTTTCCGGATTCTTTTCCATATATTCTTCTATTTCCGAAAATGCCGGGTACATTCTTCCGACTACATCAATATTGGAATAATCATATTCCCTGTCAGAGCTCTGATAAAAAGCACTTTCATATGTAGTGAGTCTGGTAGGGTCAAATTCTTTTGTCCACTTTAAGGCTTCTTCAAAAGTACATCCGTATCCGCATTCATTTCCCATGGACCACATCACAATACATGGACGGTTCTTCTCACGGTATACACAGAGCTTTGTACGATCCATGGTAGCCGGGATAAAATCCGGATTGTTGGAGATGCGTTTATTCCAATGTTCTACTACATTATCCCATTCCTGGTTCTTCAGATACTGGCTCTGGGTACCATGGCTTTCGTTATCCGCCTCTGCGATCACAAAAAGTCCATATTCATCACACAGCTGATAGAAATACGGTGCATTCGGATAATGGCTGCTTCGTACTGCGTTAAAATTATTAGCTTTCATCATCTTCAGGTCAAGGTCTGCCTGTTCAATACTGATTACAGCTCCTGTCACCGGATCGGAATCATGACGGTTGACACCATTGAACTTCACTTTTACCCCGTTGATATAGATTACGCTTCCATCGCGTTTTACTTCACGAAGGCCAATCCTGTCAGTGATCACTTCTCCTTCAGTCTCAAATACTACCTGATAAAGATATGGCGTTTCCGGATTCCAGAGCTTCGGTTCCATGATTGTAAACACTGCTTTATGGGAGTATTCCCCTTCAGCTGTTTCTTTAAATCCACCCGCTGCCACTGTGTTGCCATCCATATCCTGGATCCGGATGTTTACAGTTTCTGCTGCATTGCCGAGAAATTTTGCACAGATCTCCACCTCTGCTGCACTTCCCAGTAGTTTCGTAGTAGTGAAGTAATCATACAGAACTGCTTCCGGTCTCTTTAACAGATATACATCACGGAAAATACCGGTCATTCGGAATTTATCCTGATCTTCCAGATAAGTGCCATCACACCATTTCAGAACCAGCACTGCCAGTGTATTCTTTCCATTACGGATGAAATCTGTCACATCGAATTCACTGGTACAGTGTGAAACCTGGCTGTATCCTACATAGCATCCGTTTAACCATACATAAAAGCAGGAATCCACACCTTCAAAATTCAGATATGCTTTTGGTGCATGTTCATCTTTTTCATACTCAAATTCATGAACATATGCCCCGCATGGGTTGTCCTGTGGAACGTATGGCGGATCAAGGGGGATCGGATAACGTACATTGGTATACTGATGCTCGTCATAGCCAAAATTCTGCCAGATTCCCGGTACAGGTATCTCCCCGAACCCATTTGTATCATAGCTTTCTTCATAAAATTTTTCCTGCAGGTCATAAATGCTCTCATAGAAACGGAATTTCCAGTTTCCATTCAGAAATTCTATTCTGTCCGATTTTTCCCTGTCGTGTACGAGAGCTCCCATGCGGGCGGAAGCCGGTACATAGTAGGAACGGTATGGCATGGTATTCTCATGCAGCATGTTAAGATTTTCATAATGCTTAGGTATGATCATGTGATATCCTCCCAATACGTTTATTGTTTTGCTTTTGTCGTGCTATCATTATACTTTTTTATTATAAAAAAATACATAAACAACATTCGACAAAACATGCACAAAATGTTATACTTTTATATAATAATCAACTATTTTTTAACAATATTTTGCAAAAACGTAAAATTGCACAATTCATATCCCTGCGATTTGTGCAATATGGCAAGGAGGGCATTGCTTGTATACATTATCAGCATACTATCACAAATCCAGGGTTGATTTTATGGATAAAAAACATCCCCTGTTTATTGGAAGTTGCGGCACTTATCATCTATACACCGTAGAAAAGCTTCCTACTCACCGACCGAAAGGCCGGCTTGATTATCAGCTTCTTTACATCGCATCCGGACGGGCACATTTTTATTTTGATGGAAAACCTACTGTTGTAGAAGCCGGCAATATGGTACTCTACCGTCCACGCGAGGAACAACGCTATTATTATTATGGAGTGGATCAGACCGAAGTTTACTGGGTTCACTTTACTGGAAATAATGTAAAGAACGTCCTGAGAAGATATGGGATTGCCGACGATACCCGCATTATTTATACCGGTATCTCCATTGAGTACAAAAATCTATTTATGTCCATGATCGAGGAACTGAATCTGCAGCGAATTGATTACGAGGAGATGATGATAAATTATTTCACAATTCTCCTGATCAGCCTCCATAGAATAGCACTGCAAAAGCCACGTAAAAAGAACCTTCAGAACATGAACGACATGGAACAAGCTGCACAGTACTTTCGCATGCATTATAATAAACCTATAAGTATTGAAGACTATGCTGTTTCTCACAATATAAGTATCAGCTGGTTCATCCAGAACTTCCGTCAGTATGCCAATACTACACCTGCTCAATACGTGCAGTCTCTGAGGCTTACCAATGCAAAAATGCTTCTGGAAACGACCAATTATAATATCACAGAAATAGCCAACCTGGTCGGGTACGAAAATCCATTATATTTCAGCCGATTTTTCCGAAAACAGTGTGGCATGTCCCCTTCGCAGTTCCGCAAGCAGCTGGTGCTGAATGCAGAAAACTGTCCAAAATAAAACCAATCAAAAACGCTGGGAGCAATTCTCGGCGTTTTTTGATTGGTTTATTTAACATAATATTACGATACTTTTTTTACCTTAGAATTAATGGACATAAAGCCTGTTTCAGGATGTCGCGGATAAATATTCTTATACCTGTAAGTACTCAGCACGATTCCCATAAGTCCATAAGAAATTATGATACAGCTTATTCCGTCTCCAAAGAGAATGCAACATTTTTGTGAGATAGTCTGTTTCTTAGGTACATACTCATAAAAGCTACTATGGGCGCGGTCAAAAACACAGCCAGATTCCACAGATAGTTCTTTTCTTTCTCACATTAAATTTCAGATTTGTTTTTCCAGCATCATATTACATTTTCCCATTCATAATCTTCTAAAGTAAGGCCTTCAAGATTAAGCAAACAACTCGTAGTTTTACTATGATTCCATTTATTAGTTCCCGTGTTTACTGTAAAAAACACATTCTTTTTTGCTCTTGTAATTCCAACATATAAAATACTCAGTTCTTCTTTAAATGCTTTTTTTAATGATTGATCATATGTAAATTCGCAGTAATCAAATCCTTCATTGCAACTATTTGCTTCCTTACAAGATCTGCACATATAAGAACTTGGAAAAGCGAAACCATTTAATCTAGGAATAATTACATATTCCCATTCTAGACCTTTCGCCGCATGTATAGTAGTTAAAACAACTTGTTCGTCTACAAATTCCATCATATGTTTTAATCCTTTGTTTCCTAAAATGAAATCAATATAGTCATATTTATCTCTTGAAGTTCCACCCACTTTTTTTGATTCTACAAATAAAATTCCTAACAATTTGTACATTGATTCAAATATATATTTTTTTGATTCTTGTTGATATATTTCATTTCTTCTGGCATCAACAGCCAATAAACAATTCTTTAGATTTCGCTGAACAGCTTTGCCTAAAACATTATTATGAAATTCTTCTAATGCTATATTATAAAAAGAAATATATTCGGGATCAGTTTCTTTAAATAATGCATTAAAATACGGAATGCCTTTTTGATTTAAAATTTGAGCAACTGAATTGCCCTGCCATCCTGCTCGTACCAGAACCGCAACCTTATCTTCTTTAGTTGAAACAATCTTTTCTATTCCCTTTACAATAAAATCATCTTCTTCATGGTCGCTTTGTAAATTTTTTACAAGAACTGAAGCTTTTAAATGGGATGGCTGGAAATTTTCTACACAATCCCTTATAAATAAATCTAAGGCTTTCATTCGATTATTTTCTCTAAAACGATAATTATTACAAAATTTAATTTCTATAGCTGGATAGGTTTCAATGATTAAATTGAAAATACCATTTACAGCGCCTAAAAAGCCATATATTTTTTGAACATCATCACCCAAAAAAATAATCATATTATTGCCAATTAATTTTTTTATCAATAAATACCCCAACAGATTTGTATCCTGAAACTCATCTATAATAATCATCTGATAATATTGTTTATAAAAAGAAGATATTTGCGTTTCACGCAGTAATTTAATTGCAGATATTAAAATTCCATTATATGTAATTACATGATTTGTTATTAGCTTTCTGTTCAAAATATCCCAATAATCATCCAATGCAGCGATCAGATTCTCTTTATTTGAGGCTTTAACCGCATCATTTACTTTTTTCAATTTATCACCATCAGCACTTGTAATAAATGTATTCAAAAGAGGACTATCTTCATCTACGATTTTGAATTCCGATAAATGAGTAAATTCACCATTAAGGCAATATCCATGTTTAAAGAGAATTCTCATCGCAAAATTGTGATAATTGGCAACATCCACTTTAGCTAAATATTGTTGGATGTTTTCTACCAACTCTGGTAAAAGTGCTTTTAATGAATCTTTTATTTTCATTGCCGCATTTACACTAAATGTCATTGCTAAAATTTTCTTGTTCGATAGAATATGTCCATTACTTAATTCCCTAGCAATTTTACTCACCATTGCTGTTGTTTTTCCACATCCAGCTGGTGCTGTAACAATTATTCTATTTTCATCCGAGAAGATGAACTTTAATTGTTCGATATCTCCTGCATGTTTTTCTCTGATAACATTTTCTGCCTGCATTATTTTACCTCTTTTATTAATTTATTGATAATTTTCTCAAAAGCAGGCGGAATAACTGTAACATAGCCCGCTAAAACTGCACCTTTGGCCGCATTTTTAGATTGCTTTAATTTTTGAAGTTCTCTATCTTTATTCTCCATCATAATTTTCATTTGTAAAGTATCATCTATTTCAATATTTGCTGGATTTTCTACAAATTGTGCAGGATTAAAATTTAATCCCTCCCTTCTCAAAATCGGAATATATGGTTCTACTCCTGACAATTCTTTACAACTTTTTAAATAATCAGTCAATTTAAAATTGTCATATACATCTTCTTCATAATCATTCGCTTTTGTAAAATAGATATCTGGCTCAGAACCGTAACTTTCTTTCTTGTCCTTGTCTATTAATGCGATAGATTTTATTCCAAAAGATTTGTAAAGTGCCAAACATCTTTTTACACTGTCTGCTCCATCTAGCTTGATAACTCCAATTCCTCTCTCATCCATATCGAGTCCCATACGTTCAGCAAATACCGGAATTGCCCCATTTTCAGTGTCTCCCTCTACAAAAATAATACATTTGCTAAACATAGCCTCTTTTAAATATATAAAATTATGAAGCATATGCTTATATAATTTATCATCAATCACAACATTCATACCTGAAACAATTTTTAATTGCGAATTAGTTCCTGTGCTTTTATATAATCTTATAAATTGTCTGTAGTTGTCCAATAAAATATTCGGTGAATGTGTAGCTATAAAAATCTGTCCTGTTAATCCATCTATATCAAACAAATCCTTTAATAAATTTAAAAATTCTTGATTATTATTTTCAATCAATGCCTTAATTTTTCTAATCAAACTTCGCTGCCTATATGGATGCTGATGAACTTCTGGCTCATCTAAAACTAAAAATAAAGGAAAAAGTTTTTTTCCATCTCTGTTTATTAATCGTTCTTCAAAATCTTCAGGTTTCCTTGTCGTCTTAACGTTATAAATTATTTCAATAATTTGTAACAAAATATTAAATGCATATTGAACCCCTTCACCCAGTGAGCTTAATTCCCGTCCACTCTCATCTCCCAAGCCTAACAATCTACATACAAGTTTATCTACTTCTGTTTCAACATAAGCACTTACACTATCCCCTGTAATCGTATTTATTTTTTTTATTTGTCTATTCACATTTTTAACAATGTTCTTAAGCTTTGTTTTCTTAAGAATATCTTTTTCTTGTATTTCAGATTGTTCCAAGCTATGTTGAATAAGATAATTCAATACTTTTCCTGAACCGCTTGTTTTTCTAAAGTCTACTTCCTTTGATGGCATCCTTTGTGTATAATAGTACAATATATTCATAGTCCTTATGGTTGCCATACCAATTTTGGTTTGATTTGGCGTATCGTGATAATAATTTATCCTTTCATCAACAGAAGCTTGCTCTGCAACTAAAGTAATTGAATTACTGTCATCTACATCAAAATTATCTTCAAAAAATCCGATTTCTTCATTTGAATATTTAACCTTAAATTTAATTTTGATTGGTAATGTGATATCCATAAAATCGGTTTCTGCAAATTTCCCGATTGCCAAGCAGATGTTTATCAATTCTAATATATTGGTTTTACCAATATTATTTTCGCCAATAAGAAAATTTAAAGTGTCATTAAACGTTATTGTCTTTCCGGTCAAATTCCGATAATTATTAATTTCTACTATTTCACTTATATACATGACATTATTTTGATGTTTTAAAATTCAAACATTTTTTCCTTCCTTTAATCTTCAGTTTTCTGTTTCCCATTATAGTATTATATCCTATTTGATGGACGCAGAAAACATAAAGGAATAAAAAGTATTCACAAAAATCTTATATTTTCAATACAGGGAATGATTTCCAGACTTTGTCCAGCTACTTACAGGTTTCCTGCGCTGTCTGTGCCGGAAGCCGTCTGTACCACAGATCTCCCTTATGCGTTTTTTCTGATAATACCAGTCAGGATACTTTTCTCGCCCCAGATCTTTATAATGACGACGTTCATAGTTGCAAACATTCCAGAGTTTGGATGCTATATAACACATATGCACTATGATATTGGAATATTCCGGTAGGATTTTTGCAGATGTTCTGCGTGACAGCAACATTCCTTTTCCCCCTTCAGACAGTCACGCGGATCGGTTTTCACAGTCCACTTTAAATTAATACAACTTGCTCTATTCTAACATATTATGACTATTGATTTTTCTCGCAAATTGTGATTGCATGAATTGTGATACCTTTGATTTTCTCTGGATACAAGCCATAGGTATGTGAGTGTACGATGAAAGCACTGTTATTCACCTCGTAACCAACTCGCTTACTTCGAATATGTAACAAAGAATTTATCATACCAGATACGGAATGACAAAACTGTCCAGATTTTACGGCTGTTATCTGCCTTTTTCTCTTTATGGTCTTTCAGAAGCTAAAGCGGTTCCTCTGTATGAAAAAATCCTTCTGCTTCTTTTGAATTCAAAAAAATAAGAGGGCTGTATCTTACAGCTCTCTTATTTTAAATATACATCCTATTCTTCATATCCCTGCGGATTATTAGACTGCCATCTCCAGGAATCTTCACACATCTCACGGATACCGTTTTCTGCTTTCCAGCCAAGCTCTTTTTCTGCCTTAGATGCATCACAATAACAAGTTGCAATATCTCCTGCTCGGCGAGGTTTGATCACATATGGAATTTTCACACCAGTTGCAGCTTCAAAATTCTTCACAATATCAAGAACACTATAGCCCTTTCCGGTTCCCAGATTGTAAATCGCAAGCCCTGGATTTTCTTCGATTTTCTTAAGTGCTTTTACATGACCCTTTGCCAGATCCACAACATGAATATAATCTCTTACACCAGTTCCATCCGGAGTATCATAATCATTTCCAAATACACCAAGTTCCTTCAGCTTACCAACTGCTACCTGTGTTATATATGGCATAAGATTATTGGGAATGCCATTTGGGTTCTCTCCAATTGTTCCACTCTTATGTGCACCAATTGGATTAAAGTAACGAAGAAGCATAACATTCCATTCTGTATCTGCTTTCTGGATATCGGTAAGCACCTGCTCCAACATGGATTTGGTCCAGCCGTATGGGTTCGTACACTGACCCTTTGGGCATTCTTCTGTAATCGGAATCTGTGCCGGATCTCCATATACAGTTGCTGAGGAAGAAAAAATAATATTTTTCACATTATGTTTTCTCATTACATCAACCAGAGTTAAAGTACCTGCTATGTTATTTTCATAATACTCCCAGGGCTTAACCACAGATTCTCCAACTGCCTTCAAACCTGCAAAATGGATGCAGGACTCAATAGTTTCCTTATCAAAAATATCATTTAAAGCATCTCTGTCCAGAATATCTGCCTTATAAAACTTCACTGGTTTTCCTGTGATTTTTGATACTCTGTCCAGTGCTTTTTCACTTGCATTGCTTAAATTGTCCAGTACCACAACATCATATCCTGCATTCTGAAGCTCCACTGCCGTGTGGCTTCCAATATAACCAGCACCACCTGTAACTAAAACTGCCATAATGATTCCTCCTGAACGGTTTTTTCTTTTATTATAGTCTGATTTTTGTAAAAACATATGGACAAAGTTTTAGAAAATATGGAGAAAATGCCACGATTTCTTGTTTCTCACATCAGCCAAAGAGCTGGAAACCACTTCTACCCTGGCAGTCTGTACAATGGCTTGCTGCCCTGGCACTGATTTTAAATTCTGTTGCTTCTATCAATATCGATCCCTATGTAAAAATTGGATTTCCCGGTATCCCAAACCAGAGTACTGATTATCCGTTTGGGTCCATTACCGGATGTCTGTTTGCCCGGGTGCTGGATATTGTGAAATTTTTTATCTGCCCTGATGATCCATTTTTCTTTGGGTTTACTTAACGCAATGCTCGCGGCATTTATTTATGGATGTTTTTACTACAAACATAAGCTCACCTTCCGTCGCGTGCTGATTGCAAAACTGGTTGTCATTCTGATTGTGAATATTCTGTTAAATACCTTATGGCTGGACATGCTCTACGGAAAAGGCTTCCTTGCAATCCTCCCAATGCGTACTGTCAAGAACTTGATCATGTGGTCAATTGATTCCTTTATCTTCTTTACCATCACAAGATTGCTTGAGCAGACAGGTATTTTCAATCTTTTTAAAAACCGGCTACCAACTGATTACATATATTTGAGAATATAAAATCTTAGTGATATCAAATAAAAAACGCGAATATTCTAGTACTTAATAAGCCACTAATATTCGCGTTTCTTATTATCCTAACCACTTGAAAGATGGATAGTATCTTACAACAGCTTTCCCCACAATCTGGTCAAATCGTACGAATTTGTTTTTCCATGAACGTGAATCCTTCGAATTATTCCGGTTATCACCAAGCATGAAATAACCGTTTTCCGGAACTGTATATGGACCATAACTTCCGATCATCTTCTCCGGAATGAAAGAGTCATCCAATGGAGTTGGTGAACCATCAATGTAAACTTTCCCATCCTTAATTTCCACTACTTCTCCCGGCAGTCCGATCACTCTTTTGATAAAAAGACGGCTTTCATCATCTGGGTATTTGAATATTACAATATCAAATCGCTTCGGATCCTTGAACTTTTCAGAAATTTCATAACCGAACAAATTAAGATTAATTCCATATGCAACCCGAAAACCGAAAAGGCGGTCCTTCACCATAAGTGTTTTTTCCATGGAGGGTGAAGGGATTTTTGCGTTAATCAAAACAACATTGTTGATAACCAGGGTAATCGCCACTACTATTACAAGCAATTTCACATAGCCTAACAGTTCACGCCAGATTTTCATGCTCTCCACCTCACCGTTCTTCATCATTCATATATCTGAACAATCTTTTGTCATATTTTGCTTCACGATACCATCCAATTCCGATCATGACCACACCAAATACAATGGTAACCGTTCTGGCCATTGTATCGGCTGAAAACAGGCAACTAATTACAATTCCAGTTCCTGCACCTGTAAAAAAGTCAATAACAGACTTTTCCCGTTTCAATGATCCAAGAACTCTTTCTTTATCCATGGTTTTTACCATTTTGGCATCTTCCTTTATTAAGACATCGAGAGAAATATCAAAACGGTCGCTGATGTCTATAAGAATCTGCAGATCCGGATAACCCTTTTCATTCTCCCAATTAGACACAGTCTGTCTGGTAACATAAAATATTTTTCCAAATTCCTCCTGGGTCAACGCCTTTTCTTTTCGTATTTTTAATATTTGCGTTCCAATGTTCATATTTGCTCTGCTCCTGTTCTTCCAATCGGTTTTGCTTTCTCACTTGGATTATATAAAAAATTCTGCTAAATGAAAAGCAATTTACCTTTTACAGTGAAAAAAAGCAGGTATGCAAAGCTTCTTTGACATGGTATTTTTAAAAGCAGATTCACGTTTCTCTACTTAATCTGAATCCTTATCTTATCACCGACAGATGTCCAGCCAGATTCTGCAGTGATTTCACCTGTAGCTCCATCATATGCGCTTTCTTCGGTCCCATAATCCTCATCCGTTTTGTCTGATGCGTCGGTATTTCCTTTCTGGTCTGTATCGTCTTGAAGCCTTACTTCTGTAGGAGTTGTTGCCCCTCCGATAATTTGAGTTTCAACCTGCTCCTCTGCATCTGACGGATTTTCTTCCTCCAAAGCGTCCTCAGGAACTTCTTCTACTTCTTCTGTAGTCTCACCAATTTCTACAAAATCGTCATCAACCCAGATAGTGTCTGCAGCAGCCATATAAGGCTCTCTGGTATAAAGCTTTAATTCCAGATAATCACTGTCAATATCCGGGAGTAAAAGAACCGGACCGTCAGAATCCAGCTGATACATGCCCCAGAAACTGGTTTTAAAACTCCATTGAGATTTACCATCTGTTGAATTACTGCGCAGTTCATACTGTACCTGATTTCCTTTACTGTCTGTCCCCATAAGCATCATCTCATTACCTTTATACAGCTTTTCCTCAAGTTCTTCCGGAATTTCTGCCGTAATTATACTTTGCAGTTTATTCATGGAAAAGTCTGTTAATTTTATGGTTCCTTCTTCTGTTTTAACAGAAACATCTTCTAGCTTTTTATGAACTGTCTGTTTCATAAGCTCCGCATGGGGAATAGAAAAATCAAACTCAAACTCTGCAAAATAATCTTCGCCAAGATTTTCATTTTGATAGGCACCAAGTACCAAATGTATTTCCGGCTTTTCTCCCAAATCCCCATCAAGGGAAAATCGTGATTCCAGAACAGCATCATAGACATTTTCATCCAGTCCAGTATTTCGCAAATCCTCATCCGAATATGGCAGATAGTGTCCGCTTTCGTATTCTTCAATTTCCTGTCCATTTATTGTAGTTTTCTGATAATCAATGTCAAGCTGTGTATTGGCAAAGGTCCAGGCATCCTGAACATCATCCGTGCCCTTTTGCCCGGAAGATGTTTTTTCTGCATGTACCTTTGTTAACAGAACCCCATTATCCAGAACAACTTCTTTTAATGTTACAGTAATTCCTTTGTCTTCCTTAGAGGTATTCAACACTTCCGTATAAGATTCAATGCCTTTTGGAAAACCAAGGGTTTCTCCTATGGACAATGTAATATTTTTTATTGCAGCCTGGATATGTAGATTAGAAAAGATAACAGAACCCAAGGTGACGATCACACAGGCAGCAGCTGCTTTGCTCCACCCTTTTGGTCTCCGGTTTTCCTTTTTTTCACTCCATTCCCGCTCTGCTTCCTCTATATATTTCGGATCAATATTACCAAATTCTTTTGAAAAATCAAATTTTTTCATATACGTCCTCTTTCTTTTTCCAACAGTTTCAACAGTTTTTTCCGGTTTCTGTATAAATTCATTTTCACGCTTCCCGCTGACATATGATGTCTTTTGGATATTGCAGAAACAGGATCTAAAAACCAGTATCTTCGTACAAAAATATTTCTGTCCCTTGGAGACATTTCTTCCAAAAAACGATTTATGGTTTCCATCAGTTCTTTTTCTGCCAGCTGTTCTTCCACTGTATAAGTTACATTTAGCTGCTCCATTTCATCCATAACATCTGCCATATGAACATCCGGGCGCTTGCCTGCAAATTTTTTCCTTAAACGGTCAATACTAAGATTTCTTGTAATCCGACCGCAAAAATGTGCCAATACAGGAGGATGCGTAGGAGGAATCTGAGACCATACTGAAAACCAGGTATCATTCAGACATTCCTCGGCATCTTCTCTATTTGCCAATAAATTCCAGGCTATCTTGTAGCAATAGGAATGATACTTAGTACTCAATTCTATAATTCCATTCTCATCTCTTTTCAAAAACAGATTTATAATTTCATCATCATTCATTTACAGGTTGTCCTCCGGGTTTCTTTAAGATAAAAGTCACTGTCCATAATCTGACCAGCAACAGATAAGGCGCCTTTTTGAATAAAAATATTTCCATTCATATTATATATCGTAAAAAATAGTGGATGGTAACAAAAAAAACAAAAAGTTTGATTTTTTTCAGTTGAGATCCAAATTACAGTTTTTGTTTTCAGCAGATTACCTTTTAGGGGTAAAAATAAATAATGAAAAACAGCCGATATTCTCATTTTATATATCATGAGATGCCGGCTGCAACTGCTGTTATAAAATATTCTCTTATTCTGTAGTTTTGCACTTCATACTACAGTATTTATTATAATCACGGTCAAAACACGTTCTATAAATTGTCTGATATTCAAGTATCTCCTGTGATGAGTTACTGATTTTATACATGCCTATCCCCACACTTTTCTTCATTATCCTTTAGATAGTTTATGTATCGTATTATACACATATCCGAAAGTTTCTATACAAACAAATATAGTTTTATCATAAAAGTCCCAAATACCACTGTCAACGAATTTTTCGTATATTTATATTTTTACCGTCTCATAACCAACTCGCTTACTTCGAATATGTAACAAAGAATTTATCGTACCAGATAAGGAATGTCAAAACTGTCCAGATTTTACGACTGTTATCTGCCTTTTTCTCTTTGTGCTCTTTCAGAAGTAAAAGAAGCTTATCTGTATGGAAAAATTCTTCAGCCTCTTTTGAAGTAAATACCTCCTTTACCATCTGATACCAGTCATCCTGCCGCAGCCATATTCGGATAGGAATCGGAAAGCCAAGTTTTTTACGATGGTCTGTTTCCTGTGGTATGAATTGGGAAACTGCTTTTCGAAAAATATATTTAGTCGTACCCTCTGCAATTTTCGCTTCTTTTGGAAAACTTGCTGCCAACTCGAATATCTTTTTGTCCAAAAATGGTACCCTGACTTCCAGGGAATGAGCCATACTCATTTTGTCTGCTTTTTGTAAAATATCCCCAGGCAGCCAGTAGTTCAGATCAACAGATTGCATTTTTTCCATGTCCTGAAGAGAACTTTTATTACTTGTGTGATTATCTTTATTAGTCTTACAGAGAGGTTCTTCTTCGATTTCTTCGTAAAAAGATCTCAGGTAATTCTGCGTTGAAGGTCCTTTTATTTTCTTTTTTAACATCTGCATTTTCTCTTTTTCACGATATATATACGCATTTCTAATAAATCGTTCCTCTACTTTCATTCCTGCACGGATAAGGAAATCCCGTCCCTTCACATCCGGCAGCTTTGCAGCCAATTTTCCAATCACACGTCTGACGCCAAATGGTATCCAGGCAATTTTTTTCAAGGCTTCCGGCTCTCTGTAAATATTATATCCACCAAAAAGCTCGTCTGCTCCTTCTCCGGAAAGAACAACCTTGACATGATCTGCAGCCTCTTTTGAGAGAAAATAGAGTGCAACGGCAGAAGCATCAGCAAGGGGCTCATCCATATGATACATAACATCTGGAAGGGCATCCCAGAATTCCTGTTTGGATATGATTCTCACATGATGTTTTATTCCAGCTTTTTTTGCTATTTCAGCAGCTTTATTCACTTCATTGTACAGTTCTCCCTCATCAAATCCAACCGAAAAAGCCTGCTTAACACCGGAAGCAACTGCCAGATAACCGGAATCAACTCCTCCAGATAAAAAAGCACCTACTTCCACATCACTTAACATATGGTGTCTGACTGAATCCGTCAAAATTCTTGAAAGCTGAAACTGCAGCTGCTCCAGATCTTTCTTACTGCCTAATAGACTGGGTGCAAGTTTTGCTTTAAAATAAGTTTTTATCTCATAGTTTCCGTTTTTATATAAAAGCATATGCCCTGGCATAAGCTTATAAATTCCTCTGAAAAAGGTTTCTTCCAGAGGGGAATATTGAAATGACAAATATTGTTCCAGTGCTTCCTGGTTCACTTTTCTTTCATATCCAGGAAACGCAAGGATACTTTTAATCTCGGAGGCAAATACGAAATGTCCATGTATTTTTGCATAATATAAAGGCTTAATTCCAAAGAAATCCCTTGCAAGCATCAAACTCTGCTCTTTTTCATTCCATACAGCAAACCCATACATTCCTCTGAGTTTATCAAATGCTTTCTCTCCATATTTCTGTATGGTATTTACCAGAACTTCTGTATCTGAGTGAGTATGAAAAGAAATACCATCTGCCTCAACTTCTGTCCGCAGTTCCTTATAATTATAAATTTCTCCATTAAAGACAATATGCAGGTTTCCATCATTACTGTCCATCGGCTGCAGTCCATCTGTTGGGTCTATGATGCTAAGTCTTCGAAATCCTAAGGTTATCTCATCTCTGCAAAAAGAACCTTCACTATCTGGCCCTCGATGTACAATAGCTTTCATCATTTTCTCAATTACAATTTTCTGATCCTGTCTGTAACCTGTAAATCCACAGATTCCGCACATTTTATCCTCCGTATCTATTTGATGTAGTTTATACGCCGCAACAACTTTTTTACCACAGGTGAATCCAGCATGGCCTCATTGTAATCATAGTGGCCTGTGAGTCTGCGCCTCAGCTTGTATTCTTCCTGTTTTTTCTACAGATGTAGAAATCTTTTTAATTCTACATCTGTAGAAGTAAAAAATCAATCTTATTTTCTACAATTGTAGCATCTATGACATATATTTGATTATCCATTATGACATACCCCAATAACTCAGATCTTTCAGATTTTGAAACGGTGTGAATGCCTTATTGTTGATAAAATGAAAAGCCGAAAAAACGGTCTTTTGTTGCAGAACCATTTTTCCGACTGTACGGTTACTTATATTTTATGAATCTTTACCCTTTCACTGCACCTGCCATTACACCTCCGATAATATGCTTCTGCATTACAAAGTACAATACAAGAATCGGAATCATGGCAAGGACAAAAGCAGCAAATGCCATATTTAACTTAATGCTATATTGTCCGAAGAAGAAATATTGGGTCAGCGGTATTGTTCTGACTTCAGGTTTCTGGGCAATAATCAATGGAATCTGGAATTCATTCCAGACAGATAATGCATTTAAGATCAAGGTTGATGATACAATTGGTTTCATAAGTGGAAATACAATCTTCCAAAATGTATAAAACTTACCTGCACCGTCAATATATGCAGCTTCCTCCATTTCCAGTGGGATATTCCTGATAAAACCTACATAAACAAATATATTATATGCCAGCTGGAAGCCACAGATTGTCAAGATCATACCTATACGAGTATTTAAAAGTCCCGTATCCTTTAGCTGTACATACAAAGGTAACATTACAACCTGAAATGGCAACATCATAGCTGCCAGGAACACATAATAAAAGGACTGAAAAAATTTAGATCTCATATTACGTGCAATCACATAAGCTGCCATACTGCATACAACCATCAACAAAATAACACTGATTACGGTGATGATCAAACTATTCTTGGCTGCTGTCCAGAAATCGGAAACTTCTATCGCTTCCGTGAAATTCGCCCAATATATATGTTTTGGAAAGGCAAGTCCAGTCTTCATTGTTTCTTCAGGTGATTTTAAAGCATATACGATTGCAATATAAAAAGGCATAATAAATATAGCCACAAGGAAGATTTTCAGAATTAAAATTAATCCGTTACTAATATTTCTTTTAGTTTTCATCACATGTCAATCTCCCTTCTTCTAAGCAGTGTGGATACTACACCTGAAATGATAAATATAAATATCATCATAAGGATTGCTGCTGCCTGCCCATATCCGGCTCTGTTATATGGGAACGTATAGTTATATACATACATCGCAAATGTTTCAGAAGATCTTCCCGGGCCACCATTGGTTGCTGCCATAACATAATCAAATACTTTTAATCCCCAACCAAGGAATAATGTCACATTTACTGTAAATGCTGGTGCCAACAACGGCAACGTAATTCTGGAAAATATTTTCCAGGGACCGGCCCCATCAATTTTTGCGGCTTCATAATATGTATCTGGTATTGCCTGCAACCCTGCCAGGTAAATCAACATTGCGTATCCTATATCTCTCCAGGAAGCCATAATACAGATTCCCCACATAACAGTATTTTTGTTACCAAGCAGACTCTTGATTCCGAAGATTCCATAAAACACGTCACTGTAAATATATTTCCATATAAATCCGGTTAAAACCAGACTCAGAACAAACGGCATAAATACACATGTCCTGAAAATCCGGTTACTCCTTTTATCCTTACGAAAGGCAAAAGCAACTCCGAGACCAATTACGTTATCGATAATTACCGTTACAATCGTAAAAAATAAAGAATTTATAATTGGTCCCTTAATACTTGGATCCTTTAGTATTCTGATAAAATTCTGAATTCCCACAAAATTATAAGAAGGCGAAAATCCATCCCAGTCTGTCAGTGAAATTCTTACTCCTTTTATAAAAGGATAAATAACAATAAAACAAAATAATATCAATGCCGGAACCATAAAACAAAAATTTGTCAGCTGTTTCTTTGCCCTTAGTTTCATATCTCATCCGCTCCTCTAAATCAGCACATCCGGTATATGTCTACATAATACATATACCGGATGCACTTCATAATTTTTTATTGAATGGCCGCAATTTCAGCATCCAGCTCTGCAATCATATCATCCACATCACGGTCGGTATCTGCTGCAAGCTCTTCCTGCCATTTACGGAAAGTGGCATCGTATTGTCCTGAGAAGATTTCGTCTGATTCATAGTTGTAAACTTTTCCATTCTCTTCAATATCAATGAAATCCTGCACAATCGGAGACAATTTTGTTTTGTCTACATTCGTAGCACATGGTATATCATATCCTTTTTCATTAACAATTGCAGCACCTTCTGGAGTAGTCAGAAATTCAATAAATTTCTTTGCTTCTTCCACATTTTCAGACTGGGCAGTTATCATGTAACAGCCATCCGGAGCAAGTCCAAGTACCGGTTGGTCATCATCTGTGTTCGGAGTAGCAAAGAAACCAATCTGATCATCTACTCCTGCTTCTGCAAATTCTGAGATTTCCCAATTTCCACTGATCAACATTGCAGCTTCACCATTAATGAGCATATTTCTTGCTTTGGAAGCGTCTGTTCCGAAATCATCTCCACCTTCAAAAGATAATCTGTCTACAGTTCTCTGCACACATTTCTTAAAGTCCGGATAGTCAGAAAATTTCTTCTTTCCGTCCATAATATCTTTAAACATAGTAGGATTCTGCTCTAATGTATACCCGTACAGATCGCTCTGCAAATCACACTGTGCCATCCAGCTCTCCTGAAAGCCATGCGCAAATGGAGTGATACCTGCATCTTCAAGCTTTTTTGCAGCATCCATAAGTTCTTCGTGGGATTTAGGGATTTCAATGTTATTATCTTCAAATACCTTTTTATTATAAAATATTCCCATTCCTCCTTGATTTGTTGGCACTGCATAAATATCTCCATCTACCTTCATTGACTCAAGGGTCTCCGGCTCCACATTTTTAAGGAACTCTGCATCGGTAAGTGATTCGATATGACCTGCACGAATCAAGTCGGCATACATCTTAGGACGCCCCATGATAAGATCCGGTGCATCACCACCTGCCAGTTTTGTTTTCAACATGGTATCATACTGGCTGAAATCAATACCCTGTTCTTCTATTTTTATTCCTTTATTGTTTTTTTCAAATGCAGATATTAGATCTGCAAGTACCTCGCGTCCGGCCTCTTCGCCAGTATGATGAAACAGGGTTACTGTTTTTTCTTTACTGCCGGCTTTCACTTCTTTAACACCGACACAATTTGTAGCAAGTGCAGCTACCATTGTTGCACATAATATTGAAGAAACAATTTTAGTTTTTTTCATTGAATCTTTCCTCCCTTTTCTTGATGTAAACATTATATCAAAGGAATTTCCGCTATCATATTCCACTACTTTTACAATACATTAGTTTTTTTTACCTTTTTTGTATTCGCTTGGTGAAATTCCTTCGAATCGTTTAAATACCTGATAAAAGTATGTATAATCACTGTATCCCACCTGTTCTCCCACTTCAACCACACGTACACCCTCGTCCAACAGTTTTTTGGCTTTTTCCATTCTTACATGTGCAAGAATGTCGACAAAATTACTTCCTGTCTCCTTTTTCAAAAATCTGCTTAAATATGAAGGATTCATATTTAAATAATCTGCAAGTGTACTCAATGTTACATTACCTTTGTAATTTCTCTTAATATATTCCATGGCTTGTACAATAGTCGGATTCTGTTCTAATGCCTGCTTCTTATTATACTTCTGTATTTCAATCCCCATTTGGCTTAAATATGTTCTTGCTTCATCAACATCTTTTATTTTATTGACAGCTTCCAATATATGATTAATACTGTAATCCTGATTGATTTCAGGAAGTTTTTTCTCATAATATTTGTAGAGAGAAATACAAATCTCACTGAGCAGACATTTCGTTTTAAAAACATCCTTTCCAGAAATATCTAATATATCACTGATAATACTATCAACTTCTGTCAAAACACTTTTTTGATCAGATGATTCAATCAGGTAATAAAAATTATTTATATCTTTAAGTGTCAATTTTGATTTCTTTTTTTCCTTTGACACAGGTTGGATAATTATAACAGAACTTGAATTTCCAGAGAACATTTCACGATTCAAATATTTTTCTGCCTGCTCATAATTGTATATGATTTCTTTTATATCCATTGTCAAGCTACTCAAGCAGAAACTCACTTTAACAGAAGTTCCATAGATTTCTTTTATATGATCCTGTATATGATACAAAATATTCTTCATATAAACTCTATAACTTCTGGAACTCCAAGATTTATCAATTCCAACAATAAAAACAAGATCCTGTCGTATTATGAGATTTACACAATTATTTTTACTGAATATCCTTTCAAAATCGTGCTCTATTATTTGTCTGATCGTCCCTACTATCTGTTTGTCGTAGCATAGAGGTCTTCCTATGATTATTCCATAATTATGATCTTTCAGCCAACTATTTTCTTGAAGTATTTCATCTGATGCCAGGAAATTACCAGACAGCAACATATTTTTTAAGATATTATTCTTTTCATTTTTTCTTTCTTTCTCTATATATTGTGCATTCTCTCTCTGTATCTTTTTTCTAAACTCATCTTTTTCATTTTCTACAGAAAGACTATCTGTAACCTTCTGTAGTGCTTCCTCCATTTTTTTATTATCAATAGGCTTTAATACCAATTCTTTTACACCCAAACTAATTGCTCTTTTAGCATATTCAAATTCTTGATATCCGGTTATCATAATAATCAATGTACCTGGATACCACTTTTTTATTTTCTCTGTTAATTCCAGCCCATCCATTTCCGGCATTTTAATATCAGTAATCACAATTTCCGGTTTCAACTGGGTAATTAGATTCCATGCCTCTTTCCCGTTTTCAGCACATTGTTCCACTGTGCATTGATATTTTTCCCAATGAATTGTTTCACGTAATGATTTGCAAATCAAAGGATTATCATCTGCAATTAGAACTTTGTAATTCATTCTTTAATCTCCTCTTTAAATATTATTGGCATTTTTAAAGTTACAATCGTTCCAGATATTTTTCCATGTGCGATTTGAATCCCATAATCTTCACCGTATAAAATTCTTAGACGCTTATGGACAGCCTCCAATCCAACTTTGGTATGTGTATCTTCATTGTTTTCTTCAGGAATACCTCTTTTTATCCATTCCTCGGAAATACCAATTCCATTATCCTCAACCACTATTTCCATATCTTTACCAATACATCTTGATTCAATTCTGATATATCCCCATCCTGCTCTTGGTTCTATTCCATGCACAATTGAATTTTCGACCAAAGGCTGCAATATCAACTTCGGAACCATTGTTTCCATCAAAATCGGATCTAAATTAAGATCCAGATGGAGTCTCTCTCCGAAAGACATATTCTGAAGTCTGATGTAATGCTGCACATTCACGATTTCTTCTTTCAACATTACATATTTTCCTCTTTTACTGATCGTTTCTCTTAAATATTTTCCCAGAAGATTAATGCTGTCAGCAACGGGTTCATCATGGTTCAGTTTTGCAAGGCTATTAATACTCTCTAAAGTATTATACAGAAAATGGGGATTCAATTTTGCCTGAAGGGCATCATACTCAAATTGTAGTGCTTTCAGCTGTGCATTCTTTTTCTGAGTTTTTTCTTCCGCAATATCGACCATAAGTCCCTGTATTCTTATAACCATCTGGTCGAACGCCTTTATTACTGTTCCTATTTCATCCTGGCTGACAGGTGTATTTTTTACTGATAAGTCCCCTTTTTTTACATCTGCTATTCTTGATGACAGTATCTTCAGACTGGATTCCAGTTCTTTGTAAAGCCATATTGCAAGTAATATTGATAACACAATTGCAAGAACAACCACGTACCATGTCGGAATCAGCATCTGTGCTGCTCTATCTGCGATACTTTTGGTATCAATAAGATTTATAATACATAATCCACTTTTTCCAAGCATTTTGGATGTGACCAGATATTTTTTACTCTTGTAAAAAACATCCCGTTCCTCTTCTTCTGTATGTTGAAAACTTTTAATAACATTATCCGTATTTTTTCCGGATTTCACAAGTAGTTGCTGATCACTGTTTAATACAACAATATCATTGTCTTTTTCTTTTGTTATATCATAATAAATATCCCTAAAGAAATCTGCATCCAGACCGATTGTCAGGATCCCAATTTGCTGCATCGTGTTTTTGTCAAACAATACCCTACTGCAAAATATCAGTTCATTACTATACGGTGTCCAGTAAGTCTTTCCCCATAGTTGTTTTATATCTTCCTGGTTGATTAGTTCCTCCTGCACATATTCATTTACTTTTCTTGGATAAGATGCATATTTATAATTATTTCCATCATTGTCCATCAAGAGAACTACTTTTACATATTTATTATAATCCACTAAATTTGCGCTGAAAGCCTGTACACGTTTCTGGGAATCATACCTGCGTTCGTTATATATCGGATTCAAAGCCTTATAAATTTCGGATTCAAAAGACTCTCTCACGACAAATTCATTAAACTGCTCAATCCTTACGTCCAAATTCTGTCCAAGCTGTCTGATTATCTTTTTTGAGGAATCAAGACAACTATCTGACAGGGTTTTTCTCGATATCAGATAATTGGAAATCCCGAGCAATATAAACATTACAGATATGATTGTCAAATTTATAAACATTATTTTTTTCTTGATTGACATTTTTTTAAATGTTGCTAAGTAACTATACATAACCGCCCTCATCAATTTTTATACATAAAAAGCGGTGGGAAATAATTTTCCTGCCGCTTTAAATCTCAGATTAATCATATTTCGCTACATTTCGTAAAATTTTCCTACATTCTGCCGGGATTCTCCCGAGTCCATCAGGTCCTACATTCAGCAAATAATTAATTCCCAGATGATTTAATTTTTGTTTTATATCTGCGATCTCTCTCGCAGATTTCCAATTTTGATCCCATGCACAATATCCCCAACTGTTATTCACGGTTGCCGCAGTCTCGTATAGACCATAAGGAGATGGCTTGAATCCGTCAATGTCATTCATCAAACTTTCTTTCAGTTCCGTATCATCTGGTATGGATTCCGGTACTTCATTGTCTCCCAGCGATACATAATCATATGCCCCATTACCAAGTCTTGAATTAATCAGACAATCTGGCTGATATTTTTTTACCAGATCAAAAATCGCCCGGCTGTGTTTCTCCTCCAACGTCATCGGAACATCAAACCAAATCAGGCATAATTCTCCATAATTTCTCAGAAGTTCTTCGATCTGAGGATAAATCTTATTGCGAAAGCACACATCATAATCTTTTTTATCATTGTCCGGAAAATCCCAGTCATTGCACCATGCTGTTCCTTCACATGGAATATGACCGGATAAATATCCTCCACCATTCTTATCATGCCAGTCCAGATCCTGGGAATAATATAATCCAAACTTTAACCCGTTTTTGTAGCAGGCTTCAGCAAGTTCTCCTAAAACATCACGTTTAAACGGTGTCGCGTCCACCACATTGAATTTATCCACCTTAGAATGGTACATGGCAAATCCTTCATGATGTTTGCTTGTAAAAACCAGATATTTCATTCCGCAATCTTTTGCAAATTTTACAATTTCATCCGCATTAAAATAGACAGGATTAAATGCTGTTGCCAGTTTGTCGTATTCACTTATCGGAATTCTGCATCTTGTCTGAATCCATTCTGCGTAGTTTCCACATCTCTGGTCTTTCCACTCTCCAGCCAGAAGTGAATACAATCCCCAGTGAATCATCATTCCATATCCGGCTTCTTTGAACCATTCTCTCATGTTTGTACCCATACTGATCAATCTCCCTTCATTTGTGCTTACATCATATCAGAAAGTTTAGCATTTTAACATTCCACAACTTTTACATTATATTAGATATTTTTACTTTCGGAAATACTATTTGTGAGATTGCTGTCATCTGAAAAAAATTTACGCGTCCTGTTCGTCACTGTAGATAACAATGAGAACACAACGCATAAATTTCAGCTGAAAGCATCAGTTTTCAATTAATATACTCCCACGAAAGACATTACCGGTGCTACTCTGGAGTCTTCGATCACGATTGCCAGGCAGTCTGTCTGGATTCCTTTGAGATCAATGATCTTTTTATATCCAATGGTAGTTCCATTATAACATTCTTTCATAGATCCATTTTCTTCATAGCAGACTTTAAACTTCTCTACTCTCTGACTGAATGGAATGGCCTCTTTCAGCACCAGATAATTAAGTTTCTTTTTCTCAATCCAGTTAAGCTTGATCATAAGTTTATTTGTTCCTGCTTCATTCATAAAATAAGTCTCGTAATCATCAGTTCTTAATACTGTAGGTTCTTTCTCCCGACAGTCAAGTGGTGGAATCGTTGTAATACCTGCTTCATCAACCAGATTGTATTTAAATGTATTCTCAATAAACTCGCCTAACTGTTTCAGATTTGCAACATCTGTTTCATGGATACGACCATTTTTCATCGGAGGAAGATTTAATAATAATGTGGTATTTCCCCCTACGGATTTTAAGTAAATGTCTTTCAGGTTTTCAAATGAACGGACCTGATTGTCTTCTTCCTCATGATAGAACCAGCCTGGACGGATAGAAACATCTGTCTCTGCCGGATACCATGCAAGCTCTTTTTCATTTACAAGGCGCTCCCTGCTTCCAAGGTCTGTCTGGGTCTCGTCCAACGGTCTGTTTCGGAATTTCTCATTATCTTCCTGCTGACTTAACGCTGCTGTGATCGCCGGATCAGTCATATCCTTTGCAACAACGCTCCATTCACTCGGTCTTACTTCCCCGGCTTCGTTTCCGCACCATCTGATATCCGGGCCTGAAATGGAGATCACTGCATTTGGCTGCAGTTCACGCATCACTTTATAATATCTCTGCCAGTCGTATTTCTGGACTTTTCCATTTGGTCCCTCACCACATGCACCGTCCAGCCAGATTACAAAGATATCACCATATTCTGTCAGCAGCTCTGTCAGCTGGTTCAGATAGTAATCGTCATACTCTTTTCCTTTTCCGTAGCTGCTGTTGTTTCTGTCCCAGGGTGAAAGATAAACACCGAATTTAAGGCCAAACTCCCGGCATGCTTCAGCTGTTTCCCTGACAATATCCCCTTTTCCATTTTTATACGGTGAGTTTTTTATACTGTGCTCGGTGTATTTGGATGGCCACAGGCAAAATCCGTCATGATGTTTACATGTAAGGATCAGGCCCTTCATCCCACCCTCTGCTGCTGTTTTCGCCCACTGGCGTGCATCCAGCTCTGTCGGGTTAAAAATAGATTCCGGTTCTGTTCCGTCTCCCCATTCACTTCCTGTAAAAGTATTTACAGTAAAATGAATGAAACAGAAAAACTCCATGTTTTCATATGCAATCTGTCTTGCCGACGGTACCACTTTAACTAATCTTTTGTCTTCTTTCAATCCATTATAGTTCATAACTGATTCCCCTTTTTGTTCTTAATCATCCCCATCTACAAAAGAAAGGAAAATATTTTTCATTTTTTCGACTTAACCATTCAATCTTTTAGCTCTCAGTTCTTTATTTGCTTTTTCCACATTCATCTTGGTCATAATAAAGGTTATTACCAGGGCAAGGATTACAGGAAGCCACAGATACATGAAATGTAACATACTCAGACAGGATGCGGACTGAGTAGCAACTTCTCCATTGAATCCACTCGCAGCCAGAAGCCATCCTGTCAGCGCAGTACCGATTCCACCACCAAGTTTGGTTCCGAAAGATGTACAGGAATACATGGTTCCATCAATTCTTTTGCCTTTTGTAAGGTAAGTATATTCAGAACAGTTTGCCACAACTGCTCCCATATCCCCCTGCCATGGTCCCTGTCCGAATGAGGATACAGCAGTAAAGAGAATCATAAGAGGTACACTGTGCATATAAGCTGCAACAACAACAAGCGCTCTTCCGACAGTTGCAATTGCATAACCTACGATATTCAGTTTGTAAAGACCTTTCCATTTTGCTACCAGGGTGGGTGTTATGATCAGGGCAATGATCAGCGGAATATTGATTGCCCAGGAGAATACAGCATAAAGATCTTCATTAAGAAGGACATATGTCATATAGTAAATACCCATGTTCAGCATGGCAGAATATGTCTGCTGTACAATATATGTTACGGAAATCATAATGTAATATTTGTTAGAAAACAGAAGTTTTGCTGCCTCTACAAGACCATATTTCTCTATCTCGTCATCAACAACCCCATCACCATTCAGTTCCTCTTCCGGAAGCTCTTTTACAGAGAAAACAGAAATGGTATTTACAATGACACCTACAATCGCAAACACGATTGCAACTACTTTCCAGGCGTATGCTCCGCCTCCAAGGATCTGTACAAACTTAACTGTCACTGACTGAATAATAAGGACAGTTGAAAAGGCAAAGATGAATCTCCAGGATCCCATCTCGACTCGTTCCTTACTGTTCTTGGTTACTAATGCTACAAGTGCCGCATAAGCAATATTGTTTGCAGTAAAGAATACTGCATTTAAAAGGGTGTAGGCAATAAAGAACCATGCATACTGTGCAAATTTCCCCATATTGGTCGGAATAGCAAAGTTTGCCACCAGGGTTACCGCACAGCCAATGTATGCGTAAAGCATCCAGGGTCTTGCTTTTCCAAGTCGGCTCTTTGTTTTATCGATCATAGCTCCAAAAAAGATATCCGTTACACCGTCAAACAGTTTGGATACTGCAATAAGTGTTCCGACAATACCTGCATTCAGACCAACTATATTGGTCAGATAGATCATGATAAAGGATGACAGAAATGAATATACTACATTTCCAGCCATGTCACCTGAACCATATCCTACTTTGTTATACCATTTCAAGTACTTCTTTTCTTCCATTTTTCCCTTCGCTTTCTCCTGGTTTCTCCAGGTTGTTTTCATGCGTTTACACCAGTGAAATATCTGATAGTCTTCTGCTTCTGTCTCTTCCTCTTGTTTTCACATCTGCTGTTTCCTACGCACCTCTTGTTCGATGAAAATTATATCCTTTTCTCTGTTAAATTCATATAAACAAATTTAGGCAAAACATGCACAAAATTATTTAATTTATAAAATTCCTGTAAAGTCTCAGGTCTGTTTTCTAAGCCAATGTTATAATTGCATAATTTTTATGTGTGATTTTTGTATATTATTACAACTGCTCTTTTGGATATCTTTTTTCTTATGTTTTCCGGATTTCCGTATAGGGATAAAAAAACTATCCTGAACAAAATACAGGCATAAAAACCTTGTACTTGTTCGGGATAGTTTTATTCAATCTGACCGGAAGAACTGCCTCTCACAATTCCTCCATTTCCTGTGTCTGTAAAATGTATTTCTCTTTATAAAGGGAACGATACTCTCTGGGTGTCATCCTGTACCGTTCCCGAAATACCCTGTTAAATGTCCTCTGGCTGTCGAATCCTGCATCCAGCCATATATCAGTGATGCTTTTATCTGTACACTCCAGATGTACACAGACATAATTGAGCCTCTGCTCATTAAGAT